>Ga0268266_10000177_pt1 | contig 114318 bp, 113 predicted proteins | sample KBSS13metaG_FD_190356 | JGI IMG/M metagenome (GOLD analysis project Ga0268266, IMG submission 190356) | Switchgrass rhizosphere microbial communities from Kellogg Biological Station, Michigan, USA - KBS S1-3 metaG (SPAdes) (version 2) | ecosystem: Host-associated > Plants > Roots >...
ATACGCTGCAACTATCGCAGCCTTGTCTCGTTCTATTCCCATTTGTTGTTGACTTTTTTGTGTCAACCTATTTCAGGACAAGACAAACTGTGAACGTGAACGCAAGCGTTTGCGCACCCTGCTAAATATTGCAACACAAATGCTTAATTTTACAGCCTCAATAATTTACACACTATGTACACTACCCTGAAACCTGTGTTAGAGCAGGAACTCACCGCAATTGAAGAAGCCGGATTGTATAAGAGAGAACGCATTATTACCTCGCCACAGGGCGCCGACATTTCGGTGCAGGGCGGTAAGTCCGAATGGAACCCTACGGGTGAAGTGATCAACTTTTGTGCGAATAATTACCTGGGGCTATCCAGTCACCCTAAAGTGATACAGGCTGCCAAAGAAACGCTGGATACGCATGGTTATGGCATGTCGTCGGTGCGTTTTATCTGCGGTACGCAGGATATACATAAGCAGCTGGAAGCTAAAATCGCCGAGTTTTTGGGGACAGAAGATACCATTCTATATGCAGCAGCTTTTGATGCTAATGGTGGTGTATTCGAGCCATTGTTTAATGAGCAGGATGCGATCATATCTGATGAACTGAACCATGCCTCGATCATTGACGGGGTACGTTTATGCAAAGCCCAACGCCAGCGTTACAAACACGACGATATGGCCGACCTGGAAGAAAAGCTGAAAGCCACACAAAGCTGCCGTCACCGCATTATTGTGACTGATGGCGCATTCAGCATGGACGGTACCATTGCGCAACTGGATAAGATATGCGAACTGGCAGAAAAATATAATTCTCTGGTGATGATTGATGAGAGTCATTGCTCGGGCTTTATGGGCAAAACCGGTCGCGGTACGCATGAGCATCACAATGTAATGGGCAAGATCGATATTATCACCGGCACTTTGGGTAAAGCGCTGGGTGGCGCGTCGGGTGGGTTTACTTCGGGTCGCAAGGAGATCATCGATATGCTTAGACAGCGTTCAAGACCGTATTTGTTCTCGAATACATTGGCACCTTCTATCACCGGAGCGTCTATCGCTGTATTGAACTTATTGAGCGAGACTACCGAACTACGCGATAAACTGGAAAGAAACACCCAATACTTCCGTAGTAAAATGACTGAAGCAGGCTTCGATATCAGACCAGGCGTGCACCCTATTGTGCCGGTAATGCTGTATGATGCCAAACTATCACAAGACTTTGCCGCAAAGATGTTAGAAGAAGGTATTTATGTGATCGGGTTTTATTACCCGGTTGTTCCGCAGGGGAAGGCACGTATCAGGGTACAGATATCAGCCGCACATGAGCAGGAACATTTAGATAAAGCAATTGCTGCATTTACCAAAGTAGGTAAAGATCTGGGCGTGATCAAATAAATTATACGTATAAATTTTTTATATTTGTACGTATAAGTGCAATAGCCATGAAATTGACGTTAAATATCGAACCGGGTCTTATCGAACAGATAAAACAGGTGGCAAAGAAGCGGAATACTAGTATTTCGAAACTTGCAGAAAGCTTTTTCAAGAAAGAGGTAGAGAGTGAGAAAGAACCGTTCAAGATGAAAACTGAAGATGAAATATCTGATTTTGTTAAAAGTATGGTAGTATCATCTGCCCCTATTCCGGATTTCGATCATAAAGCAGAATATCGTAAACACCTGGATGAGAAATACGGCTTGTGAAAAAGTTATTCTTAGACAGTGATATAATGCTTGATTTTGGTCTCAGGAGAGTACCTTTTTACTTGCCTGCCCTTAATTTAGTTGAACTTTGTCATGAAGCGCGAATACATGGTGTGGCATCCTCCAATGCATTCATTAATACATATTATTTTCTGCGTAAATTTGCACCCGATGTAGCAATGGATTCTCTAAAGAAGCTGAGAAACACTATTTCTATTGTCGAAGTGAATGAGAAGATCATTGATCTGGCCTTGAACAGCAATTTTTCAGATTTCGAAGACGCCGTTCAATACTATACAGCAATAAGTGCAAACGCCGATGTAATCATCACTCGTAACATAAAAGACTACAAACAATCCACCATACCGGTTTTAACAGCCGAACAATTTTTGAGGACTTTATAATGCAAGAACAAATAGATCAATATACAGCCGAGATCAACGCTTTTTCGCCGGCCAATGCTGCGGAACTGGAAACTTTCCGCATTAAATTTTTAGGTACCAAGGGCATTATTAAAGACCTGTTCGATCAGTTTAAAAATGTCGGACCGGAAGAAAAGCGTACTTATGGCAAGGTGCTGAACCAGTTTAAGCAGCTGGCAGAGGCTAAATATACCGAACTAAAAGAATCTTTCGACTCAGGAGATAAGACTAATGGCTCAGAACTTGATTTAACTTTACCCGGCGAGGGCTTTGAAGTTGGCTCTCGTCACCCGCTATCTTTAACCAGGATCGAGATCATCGATATCTTTAAACGCCTTGGTTTCGTGGTAGCTGAAGGACCGGAAATAGAAGACGACTGGCATAATTTCTCTGCATTGAATTTTCCTGAGGAGCACCCTGCACGTGATATGCAGGATACTTTCTTCATCAAAAAGAACAATGGCAAGGATGATATTGCGCTGCGTACACATACTTCATCTGTGCAGGTGCGCATGATGGAGAATGGCAAACCACCGTTCCGCGCTATTATGCCGGGGCGCGTTTATCGTAACGAGGCTATATCAGCGCGTGCGCATTGCTTCTTCCACCAGGTAGAGGGTTTGTATATTGATGAAAATGTATCTTTTGCCGATCTGAAGCAGACCTTATATCACTTTGTACAGGAATTGTATGGCGAAGGGACCAAAGTACGTTTCAGGCCGTCCTACTTCCCGTTCACTGAACCATCGGCTGAAATGGACATTAGCTGTACTATCTGTGGTGGATCAGGTTGTAACATGTGCAAATACACCGGCTGGGTAGAAATATTGGGCTGCGGCATGGTTGACCCGAACGTTTTGGAGAATTGCAACATCGACAGTAAAAAATATACAGGCTTTGCTTTTGGAATGGGAATAGAAAGAATCACTAACTTAAAATATGTGATACGCGATTTACGTTTATTCTCTGAAAACGACGTTCGCTTCCTTAAACAATTCCAAACAGAGATCATATGATCCGTAAATTTTGCCTGCTGGCTGTCATTACTTTAAGTTTTTTATCATGCGGAAAAAGTGGTGACCTGGTTCCCAGTGTTGCAGTAAATTTCCAGGCAGATATCGATAATCCTAGTCTGGCCGCATTGAAAAGTCCTGGGGGCGCTGTAATTATAAAGGGCTATGGTGTAGCAGGATTAATCATTTATCGTGAGCCGGATCTGACTTACGCGGCTTATGACGCTTGCAGCAGCTATCAGCCTGAAAAAAGATGTGCCGTTACCCTTGATGGTAACTCACTTACCTGCACCGATCCTTGCAGCGGGTCAAAATTTTCATTAGCCGACGGTACGCCTGCAAAAGCTCCTGCAACAAGAGCCTTGCGTGCCTATAATGTAAATGTGAGTAATTTTGAGATATTTGTATCTAATTGATACATGGAAGCTGATAAAATAAAAGAAAGCATAAAACGGGCGGCACAGGAATTATTCCGGAAATTCGGTTATCATAAAACCAGTGTCAACGAAATAGCTAAAAGGGCCAAAATAGCCAAGGCCACTATTTACAAGTATTTTGATAGCAAAGAGGCGGTTTTACATGTGTTGCTGATGGATTATATTAAATCCAGCGTAGATGAGCTGATCATCAGCAATACTCCCGAAATTGATGAGGAAACGCACCTGAGCAACCTCATTATGAAAACCTGCCGCCTCTCGTACACCGTTTGCAACGAATTTATCGGCTGGGACTTTATCCGCGAATCAGCCAACTCACAGGATTTTCTGAAAAATCTTTCAAACGAACTGGAAGAAATGCTGGTGAGCTCCTTTATGCAATTGAGCGGTATCCGCAAACTGGAAAACTCCATGCAACGCATCCGCTTCCTCATCAAATGCAGCAAGAATATTGTGTTCAGCTTTGCATTCACTTCGGTAAGCGATTCCGACGTGCGCAAAAATTTTGTTTCCTTTCAAAAAGAAATATTGCCTTATTTGGTGAAGGCGGCGCTGACGGTATAGTAACTGGCCATTACAGGATACGACCTGTAACGACCAGCCTTAAAACATTCTAAATATTTTTAAAAAGACTTATCCTGCCGCCATAAGCCGGTAATCTTACTTACTTCCAGGTAATTATTCAGATTGATGTGATGCTGCTGCATAAATGTGCCTGTTTGCCCTGTAATGGTCACTATTTTAAATCTGCGGACTTCATCATTGTAGGTTGATAATGTAGGTAAGGTAGCAGTTGTATTTGTTTGGATAAAGAAATAATGTAACGTCACCTGCCCCAACGCAGTTACATAAACATAATTGTATGTAAATCCAAATGAGGAATCGAATTGGTATGGCAACGGCGTCCATTGATTTGGATTGTTGAGGGGGCTCGGTGTAAAATAAACCAATACCAATCCATTATCCAGCACATCCTGTGTTATTGTATTGTTGTTTCGTGTATAGTACCTGGTGAAATATTCTGTATAGCTTCCTGGAGATGTTTCGAACATATATTGCGAGTTCCATAGCCATTGTGAGCCGCCGACACTAAAAGTATCAACTTTTACGTTGGCATTCCCCATAGGGCCTTGCGGTCCTTGCAAATTAACAGGAACGCCCCAACCGGAGGCTGTCTTTGGGCCATAAAGCAAATAATTGGTTTTATCCAGGTAATAATCGCCCGTGGTACCAATTGTTGTCGCAGGGACACCGCTACCATTATAAATTTTTGAACCAGCTGCACCGGCGACCCCGGTTGCGCCTTTTAATGAAAATCCAGCTCCCCAACCGGAGGCTGCCTTAGGGCCATATAAAAACCCGGTGGCAAGATCAATATAAAAATCGCCCGTATTGCCAAGTGTGCTGGCAGGGGTTGTGGTGCCACTGTAAATAACACTTCCGTTTTGTCCGTTAGCACCGGTAGGCCCTACCGGGCCAATGAGGCCTTGAGAACCTGTTGAGCCTGTTGCTCCCTGGGGGCCTGGAGAACCATCCTTGCCGCATGATACAGCTAAAATCGCTATTGATACCAATAGCAGGGGTAAATAATTGAGCTTCTTCATGAGTTTCAATTTTTAAATGTTCCTGATTTTTTAAATAATGAATTGACAGATAACTTATTGCTGATACCAAAATTTCAAAAACAGCCATTAAACATTAGCAGGGATTCTACGTGATGCGCTGCGTGTTTTTACCTAAATTCTTCTGTTAGGATTAGAAAAGTGACATGAGTAAGGATAAATGCAGCAAATTTTTCCCATCGCTTGCACAATTAAATTATTTTTATTTACTTTGAATTACAAAGTGCTTTTCAATGGAAGAAAAAGACATTCAAAACGAGCTGGCGTCCATACGCAGCATTATGGAACGCTCCTCTAAATTCATTTCGCTGAGCGGATTATCGGGCATACTGGCCGGTATTTATGCCCTTATTGGTACTTTCTTCGCATATAGGCTGATCTATAAGGGGGCAACCAGGATTTATGATTCTTTGTCAATTGGCGTTTATCCAGATACCATCACTTACCTGATTATCATAGCAGTCGCGGTGCTGGCGGCTTCGCTAATAACGGGCTTTATTTTAAGCAGTCGTCAGGCAAAACGAAAAGGGCAGGCTATCTGGGGGAAGGTCAGTCAGGCGTTGTTTTTTCATATGGCGACACCACTGGTAACAGGAGGCCTATTGATCCTGATCCTGTTGATCAGAGGCCATTACGGTATCGTAACACCGGCTACTTTGATCTTTTACGGTTTGTCATTGATCAGCGCCAGCAATTTTACTTTTAGCGATGTAAAATACCTGGGCATATTAGAAATCATACTCGGCTTAATTGCGGCTTGTTTACCCGGTTACGGATTACTATTTTGGGCCATTGGTTTTGGAGTGCTGCATATCATCTACGGCAGCATGATGTACTTAAAATACGATAAGTGAACATATCCTTCGATAAACTTGATAAAGCATTTGAGAACCGGGTAAGGTTACAGATCATGAGCGTACTGGCGGCTAATGAGCGCTACGATTTTAACTCGCTCAAAGATCTGCTGAACATAACCGACGGTAACCTGGCTTCGCATCTAAAAGCATTAGAGAAGGAGGAATATATAGTGGTACACAAAAGTTTTTTGGGACGTAAACCTAACACCAATTACGAAGCAACGGCCAAAGGCAAACAGGCATTTAAAGACCATTTGAATACATTAGAACAACTGATAAAACAGCAAAAACTCACATAATTTTTTTTATCCATGTACTTTGAAGTGCAAAGTACTTTTATTTAAACACGATGATAACCGAACAACCACAACCGCAAGGATTTTTATACTGGCTCAAGGAGTCGGTAACTGTAAAACTGGCCTTCATTGGCCTGCTGATAATTTTATTGCTTATACCATCGGCATTGGTGCAAAACCTGATACAGGAACGTTCACAACGGCAGGACGAAACCGAAAAGCAGGTATCGGACCAATATTCCGGGGAGCAACTGATACAAGGCCCCGTTCTCGTTATACCTTACAAAAAGCAATTAAAGGAAACTGACAACGCGGGGAAGGATGTAACGAAAGAGGTTATTAATAACCTGTTCGTGCTGCCAAATGAGCTCGACTATAATGCAAACGTTAGCCCTGATATCCTGCACCGTGGCATATTCGAGGTGGTAGTTTATAACGGCACGGTCAAGGTGTCTGGAAATTTTACTAAAGCCGATCTTGGTTCGCTATCGATTACTGCGGACCAACTAATGCCGGAGAAAGCCAAATTGATCTTCAGTATAAGCGATCTTAAAGGACTGAAGACTAACCCACAGTTGAAAATAGCCGGTCAAACTGCCACTGCTGAACCTGCTTTTGGCGATACCGTATTTTCCAACGGTCTACAGGTGGCTGTCAATTTAACAGGAATGATGGATAAAACTATTCCTTTTGAATTCAATTTGGATCTGAAAGGAAGCGAGGAACTGAGCTTCCTGCACCTCGGCAAAACCACCGACGTAACCGTGAAAGGCAATTGGGGCAGTCCAAGCTTTGATGGCCGGTATCTGCCAGATACACGCAATATCGATACCAAAGCCAACACCTTTGATGCCAAATGGCGGATGCTGTATTATAACCGTCCGTTCCCGCAGCAATGGGTGGATGACCTTAATGTACTGAAGACCAAGAAAGCGGACGATGCCACGTTTGGTGTAAAACTCCGCCTGCCGGTTGACCAGTACCAGAAAACCACCCGCAGCAGCAAATATGCTATTCTTATTATCATGTTAACATTCATCTCGTTGTTCCTGACCGAGATGATCAGCAAGCACCGTATCCATGTATTTAACTACGTACTCATCGGCGCAGCCATGATCGTTTATTATACCCTCCTGCTCTCGTTTTCTGAGCAAGTGGGCTTCACATTCGCCTACCTTATCGCTTCGGCAGCAACCGTAATTCTGGTTGCTGCCTTTTTAAGATCGCTTATCAAAAACTTCAAAACTACAGGCCTGTTCGCACTAATCCTCAGCTTGTTTTATGCATTTATATATGTCATCATTCAGTTGGAAGACCTGGCGCTATTGGTAGGTAGTGTTGCACTATTCCTGGTGGTAGCAATACTGATGTACTTCTCGAGAAAGATCAACTGGCAATAAAAACGAACCTAAGAATTGACAACTTTTTGAAAGTTGTCAATTCTTCTTATAAACCAAATCAATCATGAAAAACAGCAATTACTGGATAGGGCATTTCAAAGCAAATGCTTTTGAAAAAAGGATTAACTGGGATTTGAAGCCTAACATTACCCCCGCAGAAATGTGCAGCATTTTACCCTCACTACAGGCATGGCAATTGGGTGAAACATCCGAAGGCAAACACTTGATAGACGCATCTACTAAATATGCGCATGCAATTGGCGACTTGCCTTATATCGAAGCCGTGAAACTTTTTATAAAAGAAGAACAAAAGCACGGCAACAACCTGGGCATGTATTTGGATCGGATCGGTCAGCCGCGGGTGACGAATAATTGGGGCGACAGCTTATTCCGTCGGGTGCGATATTTTAATACCAATATGGAGATATGGACTTTAGCAGTAGTCGTGGTTGAAAGCACAGCACAAATATTTTACCAATCGTTAAAGGATGCCACTAATTGCGAACTGTTAAAACAAATATGCAATGATATCCTGATCGACGAAGCCTACCATATAACCTTTCAAACCGAACGATTAGCGATCATTTACGAAGGCAAGAATAATTTCTCAAAAGCATGGCGGCGCATCGCGTATAAATATTTCTTTTATATGACTGCCACATTAGTATGGATCGGGCACCGGAAATTGTTCAAAGCAGGTGGGAATAGTTTTGATTCATATTCAAGGACGATGGAGCATAAATATATGCGAACACTGAAAAAGATAACAGGGGTAATATCAACACAATTTGCTTAACCTCAGCCTATAAAATATTACAAATGAAATATTATGTATTCCCTTACTGTTTTAAAGTATGGATAACAAGCGTACTTTTTGCACCCATTATTTTCCTGCCTATCGATTATTTTTCTAACCCCGGTAACAGAGGCGTTCGTCTATCAGACATTACATCAGTAATATCTGGATATCTTGTATTTATAATTGCAGGAGCAGTACTCTCAATTATTACATTGTTAGTTTTTTGGACTATCGGAGTCATAGTTTATCGTAGCGTTACAAACATGATACACAGAAAACTTATTATGTCATTTATTGGAGGTATTCTAACTGCATTAACATTTCTAATGTTCTTCTTTCCTATGGATGTATTTAATAAATTCCCCATTGCAATTATGTCAAGCTACTGTGTATGTATAGTAGGCAGCAGCCTAGCTTATCGTTTCGATTAGATAAAAATTAAATTCAAAATACCAATTTGGTTTTTGGTATATTATTTTTACTTTAGCAACAATTAATATTCTTTTATAGTTTATTTAATCAAAATGTCAGATTTTATATAATAATTATACCAATTGGTATAATTATTATATTTGGACTATTAAACTAAACAACATGAGCCAGGAGTTGATCGATTTTTCTGAACAGATAGATGAACAGTTCGATATAGCCGATATGCAGAGCGTTGAAAGTGATGATCTTTTAGAAGCTATTGTGAACTTGTTTATTTGATCTATTGGTTGCTTCCTCTTAATTACTGTCATCTCGAACGATAGTGAGAGAACTTATTCGCCTATGCTTGCTGACTTTGCATTCGGCACAAGATTTCTCTTTCGCGTCCCCTTCATTCCCCTACTGCTCTATCGAAATGACATTGACATTTGAGGAACAGGCAGCCACAACTCTACAACATTCCATCCTTCCAACGCTCTTAACCTTTCAACGATAAAACCGTACCTTTGCAGCCTGATGAATAAAACTGCGAATAATCTTGTTTTTGAGGACGTTTCCATCATTGATATTGCTGAAGAGGGCAAGGGAGTAGGGAAAGCCAACGATTTTGTACTTTTTGTAGATAAAGCTGTGCCCGGCGATGTGGCCGATGTGCAGGTATACCGCAAGAAGAAAAATTTTGCCGAGGGAAAGATCATTCAGCTTAAACAAGCATCAGGTTATCGTACTGAAGCATTCTGTGAGCATTTCGGTACCTGCGGCGGGTGTAAATGGCAGCACATGACTTATGATGCACAACTACAGTTCAAGCAAAAAACGGTAGCGAGTGCATTAGGGCACCTGGCTAAGATTGATGTAAGTGCAATGTTGCCGATAGTACCATCTCCTGAAGATAAATACTATCGCAATAAGCTGGAGTTCACTTTCTCAAATAAGCGTTGGTTGAACGACGGTGAGAACCGTACCAACGAACCCGCAGATATGGATGCACTGGGGTTTCACATACCAGGAAGGTTTGATAAAATATTGGATGTGCATCATTGTTATCTGCAGGCTAACCCATCCAATGATATCCGAAACAAAGTCCGTGACTTTGCCAAGAAGCACACTATCAGCTTTTACAACCTGAAACAACATGAAGGTGCTTTGCGCAATCTCATCATCCGTACTTCATCTACAGGGGAGTTAATGGTGATCGTAGTTTTTGCTTATGTAAACGAAGAAGAAGTTGATTTACTGATGAATTATATCGATAGTGAATTTCCGCAGATCACTTCGTTGTTGTACATCATCAACCAGAAAAAAAACGATACCATTTTCGACCAGGAGATACTGGTAAAGCGCGGACCGGAATATATTTATGAGGAAATGGAAGGCATCCGTTTCCGTATCGGGCCAAAATCATTTTATCAAACCAATTCTGTTCAAGCGTATAAATTATACCAGATAACCCGCGAGTTTGCCGGATTTAATGGTAATGAGCTGGTTTATGACCTTTACACAGGCGCAGGCACAATTGCCAATTTTGTGGCTGGTAAAGTTAAAGAGGTTGTAGGTGTAGAATATGTGCCGACGGCTATTGAAGATGCGAAGATCAACTCGGCTATCAACAACATCACCAACACCAAATTCTATGCGGGTGATATGAAAGACGTATTGAATGCAGATTTCGTGACGGAGCATGGTAAACCGGATGTAATTATCACAGATCCACCACGTGCAGGCATGCACCCTGATGTTGTGGCAAGATTGATGGAAATTGAAGCAGAGAGGATTGTCTATGTCAGCTGCAATCCTGCAACACAGGCCCGCGATTTGTTGGTTTTAAAAGAGAAATACGATATAGAGAAAATACAACCGGTCGATATGTTCCCACATACGCAGCATGTGGAGAATGTGGTGGCATTGAGGCTTCGCGCAGGGGGTATGGCGGTTGGCGATAACAATCAAAACAATTAACACCGCGCGCCATGCGCCACTCAAAAATACAAATCATGGATCCGGAAGAACTGCTTAACGAGAACAGCAACAGCGAAAAGAAGACAGAAAGTCCGCTGTTAAGTTTGGAGAGAGACCTTAAGATATATAACGAGTCGATACATGAAGTAGCGATCGAGATTATGGTCGAAGGTTTATCCAGCTACCCTATTTTTATCGCTTATCAGCATATCGTAAAACTGGGCGAGCTTATCCTCGACCGTGACGACCTGAATATGGAATGGAGCATCAATGCCTCCACATTAGAAGAGTTTGTTGAAAAAGGTGTTATCAAGAAAGAATTGCAGGAGCGCTTTACCAAATCATACAAAAACCCGCACGATTTTATGTGCCTGTTTGTGATAGTACCTGAGGGGGCAAACTTTGTGTATTTTCCTTACAAAAAAGGAAGTTGAAAGGTTGTAAAGTTTGAATGTTGCAAAGTTGGGTTTATCTTTACCGTAAAGTTTCAAGGCTGGCTAACATTACAAATTCCAACCTTACAACGTTACGACCATACAAATGGAATCATCAGAAAAAAAGATCCTCATATTAAACCAGCACCAGATAGAGCAAAAGATCGACCGTATTGCTTACCAGTTGCTGGAAGATAACTTTGACGAAGAAGAGATCGTTATCGCCGGAATAATGCCGCGCGGTAATTACTTAGCCGAAAGATTAAAGCAAATCCTCGATAAGATAGCGCCATTCAAAAGCACGCTGATGAATATTGAGCTGGAAAAACAAAGCAGCAGCTTGAGGGCCAAAACTGATACTGATATCCAGATATGCCATAACAAAGTGGTAATTATTGTTGATGATGTATTAAACAGCGGCAAGACTTTGGCCTATGGGTTCGGCGTTTTCCTGGATGTTCCGCTGAAGAAACTGAGAACTGTTGTACTCGTCGACCGGAACCACAAAAGCTTCCCGGTAACTACCGATTACTCCGGCATAGCACTTTCCACCGTATTAAAAGAGCATGTGGATGTGGTGCTGAATGAAGATGGTAAGGAAGATGCGGTTTATTTGAGGTAAAACTTTACTCTCTCGTTGTCATTCTGAGCGAGAGCGAAGAATCTATTCCGGGGTTTTGTTATTAGCCGGAACGCCTAACTGAAACGATGAGGTTCACCTAAAAATCCGAGTAAAGACTATAGAATTCGCGACAGATGCTTCACTATCGTTCAGCATGACAATTATTTTTAGTATTCCCCTATCACCAGTTCCAATTTCTCTGCAGTCAAACTCAAACCATCAACAATAATGCTTGCTTGCGAATAAAATTTTTCGCGCTCATCTAACTTTTGTTCGATAAACTCTACGAGTGCATCCCCATGCTTATCCTGCAATAATGGGCGCTCTTCTTTTCCGGTTTCCAAACGATCAGCCAATGTTTTGGGGCTAAGCTTGATATAAACTGATTTGCCATTGGCCTTCATCCAATCCATATTATCAAAAAAACATGGCAATCCACCACCAGTTGAGATAATGGCGTTTTCAGGGTATAAGGTCTTCCTTAATACTTGCGATTCCAGATTTCTAAAAGCATCCTCTCCAAATAATTGGAAGTATTCTGCTATGCTTAATTCTACTTGCTGCTCCAGTTTATGGTCAAGGTCAATAAACTCATAACCCATCCTGCTTGCCAGTTTGCGGCCCAAAGTAGTTTTGCCGCTGCCCATAAAACCGATCAAAAATATCTTCATAAAATTAACTCAACTTAACCCGCGGATCGATCCACACATACAAAACATCCACCAGGATATTGATCACGACAAATATAAAAGCAATAAATAAAATAGAGCCCATCACTACCGGAAAGTCCGACATCTCTAGTGCATCCACCGTTGCTTTACCTAAACCATTGTAACCAAATACGTATTCGACAAAAAATGACCCTGCCAGCAGAGAAGCAAACCAGTTAGCAATTGCTGTTATTACCGGGTTGAGTGCATTTTTTAAAGCATGACGATAAATAATAGTACGTTCGCCCAAGCCTTTTGCTCTTGCTGTCCGGATATAATCCTGGCCCAACACATCCAGCATAGCGCTACGGGTTAGTTGCACAATAATAGCAAGCGGACGAAGCCCCAGCGTGATCATCGGCAACACTAAATTACGCCATGTGACGATTTCTCCCCTAAATGGATCATAACTATACAAGCTACCCGACATATTGAGACCAGTATATTTATTCAGCACAAAACCGAATATCCAGGCGATAATGATACCTGCAAAAAATGAGGGCGCAGATATGCCTAAAGTAGAAAAAGTTAAGGCCAATCTGTCAATCCAGGTATTTTGGTGCACTGCACTCAATACACCTAAAAAAACGCCAATTATGATCGCGAAAATCATAGCTGTTGTCGCCAATATTAAAGTATTAGGTATTACTCCTAACAGCAACGACGCAACATCCTTTCTTGTTTGATATGACCTGCGCAGATAAGGCCATTTGAGTGCTATAGTTTTCTCTTTAGAAATTGGTATTAGTGAAACATAATGATAACGCTGGCGTTCTTCATCGTTCCGGGCATGAACTGCAATGGGCGAAAGATCATTCAGGTAATAAATAAACTGTACAGGAACTGGCTTATCAAGGCCAAATTCTTTACGAACAGCTTGCAGGGACTGAACATCGGCGCGCTGCCCCTGCGTCATCCTGGCGGGGTCAACCGGTAAAATATTGAACAGGAAAAACACCACAACTACGATCCCCAGCATCACTGCCACCCCATAACCCAACTTGCGGAGAATGTAGCCGATCATAGCATTTACTTCTGAAAATACTGTTTTACCAAATCGTCATATTTCGGCATTGAATGGTAATGCCATTTATTCAAGATCACGCCGTTCTTCAGCAGGATCACACCCGGATTGGCACGCACCATAGATTTCAATGGAACTTCATCAGCATAAAATATCTCAAATACCAGGTGGTTCCTTTTGGCAAATGCTTCCGCGTCTTTTGATGAATTTGAAGTCAGCATGATCACACGTGTATTAAAGTCATGGGCCAGGTTTGCAGCCATTGCATTTAACCTGCCAATTGCTTCAACATTGGTGTGATTCAGGTCGTACGCTACTACGATCAAACTATTATAAGGATTTGATAAGAGTTCGTTGGTGTAATTATTTCCTTGCGCATCCTGTATTGAAAGGTCTTTTATCGGAACCTCATAACCCTTTTTTACCAATTTGCTCTCAGGAGTACCAACGACAGTCCAATTACTATCTTTCCATATATTGCTGCTCAAATACTCCTTATCGGTCATCACTTTGGTGTCACCTGTTTTTTTATTTTTCAGGTTATAAGTGATCTCGAATTCATCTGGTTTTGCGCCGGGCGGAATTTTCATTCCATCAGGGATATTCGCGCCAACTTTATAAGGTAAAAAATCGATCACCGGCATAAAGTTGTAAGTATACAATCCGATCCCGACAGCAACAACAGCTGAGCCGATCAGCAGATTATCACCTGTTTTCTTACTAAATACGGGCTCTATTTTTCTACGGTTAATAAATATAACGATGATCAGCAATAGCAAAACCAGGTCCTTGCTGAACGATTGCCATGGGGTAAGCGGAATAGCATCGCCAAAACAACCGCAGGTTTGCACTACTTTAAAATAGGCCGAGTAGAATGTGAGGAATGCAAAAAAGATAATGAGCAGCAGCAACCCCCAGGCAACTGATTTCGCTCTCACTCCTATCAGCAATGCAAAACCCAAAATGATTTCCAATGAGCACAGAATGATGGACATGCTCAACGCAAAACTGTTCAGGAAACCAATATGGAAAACTTCAAAATATTCTTCTAGCTTGTAGGAAAAGCCAAGTGGGTCGTTGATTTTGATCAGGCCGGAGAAGATGAACAGCAGTCCGACAAAAATCCGGCAAAACCAAACCAGCTTGCTCATTTCACACCTAATTTAATCAAGGCAAAAACTGAATAGTTCAGCATATCCTGGTAGTTGGCCACTACACCTTCTGATGCCAGGGTTTGCCCTTTATTATCCTCTATCTGCTTTACACGCAGCAATTTCATCAGGATCAGGTCTGTTAAGGAACTGATACGCATATCGCGCCAGGCCTCGCCATAATCGTGGTTTTTGGCAAACATCAATTCTTTGGTAGCATTGGCTTTTTCGTCAAACATCGCGCTTACATGCTCTACAGACAATTCGGTAGGCGTACCGGGACCGCAATCCAATTGCATCATAGCGATCAGGCAATAATTAACAATGCCGATATACTCGCTGTTGATATCCTCGTTCACCTTGGATACTTTCTTTTCTTCGAGGGTGCGTATGCGCTGGGCCTTGATAAAAATCTGATCGGTGATGGATTCGATGCGGAGGATGCGCCATGCTGTTCCATAATCGCGGGTTTTCTTCATGAAAAGCCCTTTACAAATCTTTATTACCGCGTCGTATTCTGCTGCTGTATTGGCCAAGGTAGATTTTATGATTATAATTGTCTGATAATTATCTATAAGCAAAGGCTACCTAAACGCTAACCTTTTTACCGATTTACTCGTTTTAACCTGAATAATGGCTAAAGATACACTTTTTAAGAAAAAGGTAACCATAAATACAGGTGGTAAACTGATCGACCTGAGCGTGCCGAAGGTGATGGGTATTATCAATATTACGCCCGATTCTTTCTATGCGGGGAGTCGTAAACCGCTGCTAAATGATGCTCTGCTCCAGGCAAATAAGATGCTGGCTGATGGTGCCGATTTCTTAGATATTGGTTCTTATTCATCGCGCCCGGGTGCTGAGGATATTTCGGAACAGGAGGAAATTGACCGCCTGTTACCGGTTGTTGAGTTGATCACAGCCAATCATCCCGATGCTTTTATTTCGATAGATACTTTTCGCTCATATGTTGCCGAGGTTGCTGTAGCGGCCGGGGCACATATTATTAATGATATATCAGGTGGACAACTGGATGAAAACATGTTTGCCACCGTTGCCAAACTGAAAGTGCCTTATATTTTGATGCACATGAAGGGCAACCCTCAGAACATGACCCAGCGCGCATCCTACAAAGACATATTTACCGAAGTGCTGGATTATTTTGCATGGCGATATCATCAGTTAAAACAGTTAGGCATTCATGATGTGATCATCGATCCAGGCTTCGGCTTTGCAAAAAATGCCGACCATAATTACACTTTAATGAACCGCCTGAATGAGTTTGATGTATTGGGCTTACCAATATTGGTCGGCGTGTCTCGCAAACGCATGGTGTATGGCGTAACCGGAGGAGCAGCAGATGATGCGCTGAATGGTACTACGGCATTAAATACGATAGCGCTTACCAAGGGCGCCAATATTCTGCGCGTTCACGATGTAAAAGAAGCAGTCGAAGCGATACAGATATATCTTCGCTCAAAAAGTTAATCTGATATTTTCTTATAATCCAAAGCAATCTGGTCGGTAACAGTTGTACCTATAGTAATTGTTGATCCTTTCAGTTGAAATGGCTGCCCATAAAGCACATTATCAAAAAATATTTGATGATCGGGCAGGTAGGTCATATTGCTGTTGTCAAACTTCCTGATGTGGAACACACCCTGCGTGTCCAGCTTGTTTTTAGTGTAGTGGTTATAGGTGCTGTCACTATTGAACTGGTAATAAGTTCCGTTTCCAGGTTTATAAATCGAATCCCGGTAAGAAAAGCCACCATATTCGCGCCTGAGTTCCCATTTACCAAACAGGCTTGCAGATACCTGTTCGCCTTTCGTGCAGGCTGATATATAAAATGTTCCGCATAGCAATAGTATGGGCAATAATCTTTTCATGTCAATTACCTGTTTTTTGAAAGTCTGAAGCAATACCATCGGCTACCGTAGTACCAATGGTAATGGTAGTCCCTTTCATATAAAAGGCATCGCCGTACGTTGTGTTGTCAAAAAATATCATATAGGTGGTAACCGGATTTTCTGTAGAACTGGTATAACGCTTTATATGAAAAACTCCGGTTTTGGCCAATCCCTTTGGGTCGAAACGTTTATAGGTGCTATCGCTGTTAAACTGGAGAACATTGCCATTCCCTGCTTTATAAACTGAATCAAATCCTGCCAGACCGCCATAGCTATGTCGCAGTTCCCATTTACCAAACAGGCCGGGTTGCACAGGCTCGCTCTTTTTGCAGGCTAAAGCACAAGTAGCAAGAAGGAGCAGTAAAAGAATAGTTCTCATAAAGGTGTGTTTTTATCAATTACGACCTGTGATACCAGAATGTAACAATCTGATTGCTTTTATTTTACCCACCGTACGGAAGCGTACAGTGAATGTATCAAAACGATTCATTCTGACATCTAATTGTAAATTTAAGCTACTGTAAATAAACCATTTACAATATCGGCATTCTGTTTGTTATGAAATATTTTAAGCACTCGAATATGTCTTACTTCCGTAAAAAATTGGAACGTCGTACCTTCTCGCAAGACCGGTACTATACCCTCATTAAACGCCAGAAAGAGGGCACTGCGACTTTTGCTGAACTCACCGAACTGGATGAGATCGTAAACCGCGTACCCGATATCCGCGACCTGGTGATCCGTGAGAATTTTGGAGAAGAAGAGAATGAGACAGACAATCCAACAAACGGACCAAATAATCAAACCCTGGTTTCAACTTCTGTTACCCCTCATCCCAATTTGTTAACCCGCATTAAAAGCTGGTTACACCGGGCCTTCGAGGCGGAGGTTTCTGTTGATGATAAGAATTTGGAAACGGGATTTAGTTTGTAATGATTACTAGCTTCAGTTTACTAAATACTGGCTTCAGTTTGTAACTGAAGCTTAACGGATGAGAGGAGGTTTGTAACCTCCGGGTTGATTCCGACAGTTATAAACTGTCCTTTATCCGTGATTTCAGTCATAGACTGAAACCGGTTTGGGGTTCAATCGTTACAATACCAACCGTATTCGCTTATCTTTTTAGCAATCTTACTCAGCATTTGAACACGCTTATCTTGATTATGTTTAACTATGAATGCCTCTTCTTTTTTAATTAGACTATCCGGAGGTGCATAGCGATGAGTAGTAGGCTTATAAAGATAACCTTCTACATACCCCCAGCAGTTTACATCAAAATCAATCATTTGAACTATTTTCGAGCCTTTTTTCGGATTATTATAAACATACATTGGTTCACGCATACATATGCGCATCATTTTTATCTGAAAATTAAAGAAAGCAGATGTATCCTTTTTTTCAACCTTGGAATAATAACTGATTAATTCGGCTGTATCCTTTAAATCCTTAACATACAGCACTGGATTTAGTACTCCGAAATAAGTTTCATAAACAAATAGTTTATCATGGTGCTGCACTTTCTGATATAAAGCTTTTGCTTGGTATTGTTCAATTTTCATCCATAAATACATACCCAGGTTCAACCCTACACCTATTACTACTATGCTTATTAACCAAATTTTTATCTTTTTATTCATTTGTAACTAGAAGTTCTCTTACTACACCAACTCCATCATCAGCAATATCGAGTCTATATACTCCCTATCATTAGCCAACCGCGGCACTTTATGCTGACCGCCTAACTTTCCCTTTTCCTTCATCCAATTGAAGAAAGTTCCCTGGCGGGCGCGGTGAACTATCGGGCGACGAAGGGCCATATCTTTAAAGCGTTTGGCGTCGTAATCAGAGTTGATTTTCCGCAGGGTTTCATCCAGCAAGTCAACAAAGCGGTCAAATTCGGGAGGACTCTTTTCAAACTCGATGATCCATTCGTGAGCGCCGTTTTTATCGCCGTTAAAATAGACCGGTGCTGCGGTATATTCCCTGATGATAGCGCCGGTTTGGGTACAGGCTTCTTCCAAGGCACGCTCTGCATTGTCTATAATTAATTCTTCACCAAAGGCATTGATGAAGTGTTTGGTTCGCCCTGTGATCTGAATGCGGAATGGCGCAAGCGAGGTAAAACGAACTGTATCCCCTATCATATACCGCCACAATCCGGCATTGGTACTGATGATGAGCGCATAGTTTTTATTCAGCTCGACCTCATCCAGCGTTAAAGTCTCCGGGTTATACTCGCTCAGATGCTCCAGCGGTAAAAACTCATAGAAAATACCATAGTCGAGCATCAACAGCAGATCACCGTGTTCTTCCTGGTCTTGTATGCCGAAAAAGCCTTCTGATGCATTATAGGTTTCCAGGTAATGCATGTCATCTTTGGGGATAAGCTTTCTGAATTGCTCGCGGTATGGGGTAAAGCTAACCGCACCGTGATAGTAGAGCTCCAGGTTGGGCCATACTTCAAGCAGGTTATTTTTCCCGGTGATCTCCAGAATACGTTTGAATAATAATAAATTCCAGGTTGGCACGCCGCTGATACTGGTGACATTTACATCCTTAGTGGCATGGGCCATTTTTTCGATCTTTTCCTCAAAATTTTCCAGCAGGGCGATATCAATGTGCGGGGTACGCAAAAACTCGGCCCACATTGGCAGGTTCTTCATCAATACGGCCGAGAGATCGCCAAAAAAAGTATCCGCATTCAACTGGCTTACCTGGTGGCTACCACCCAAGGTCAACGTTTTACCATTAAATACGCGGGCATTAGGGCGATTATTCAGATAGAGCGTAAGCATATCCTTACCACCCTTAAAATGGCATTCTTCTAATGACTCTTCACTTACCGGTATAAACTTGCTGCGGTCGCTTGTTGTGCCTGATGATTTGGCGAACCACCTGATACTTGACGGCCAAAGCACATTTTGCTCGCCTTTCAGCATCCGCTCAATGTAAGGTTTCAGCGTATCATAATTCTGTATCGGAACGCGCTCTTTAAACTCATTCAGGTTCTCAATGCTTTTGTAGTGATATTTCCGGCCCCATTCGGTATTCTCGGCACCGGCTACCAATTGTTCGAACCACTCCTCCTGCACCTCGTTAGGATACTTCATAAAAAGCTCTATCTGGTGGATGCGCTTCTTGATGAACCATGTGAACACTGAGTTGATAAGCGTCATAGAGGATGATTGGTTGATCGGTCACTAGTCATTGGGACTGGCTTAAATATAGGCAATTTACCTGTATAGTTCATATACGGCGAAAACCAATGACCAATGACAGCGCAGCGAAATGACTAATGACAACCTACACGAAGGTTTTTCTCTTCAGCACGAAGTTGGCTCCCAGGTATACTTTCCTCACCATTTCGTTCTCAGCAAGCACCTCAGGCACACCCGATTCCAGTATCTTCCCTTCAAAAAGCAGGTAGGCGCGGTCGGTTATCGATAAGGTTTCCTGTACGTTGTGGTCGGTTATCAATATGCCGATGTTGCGGTGTTTTAGCTTGGCTACCATTGCCTGAATTTCTTCTACGGCAATAGGGTCTACACCAGCAAAAGGCTCATCTAATAGAATAAAGTTAGGTTCAGCAGCCAATGCACGGGCAATCTCTGTACGTCTGCGTTCGCCGCCCGAAAGCAAGTCACCACGGTTTTTGCGGACTTTATGCAAACTGAATTCGTCGATCAGTTCTTCCAACTTATGGTGCTGATCTTCCTTGCTCATTTTGCCCATCTCGAGCACAGCCTTAATATTATCTTCAACTGATAGTTTACGAAAAACAGATGCTTCCTGGGCCAGATAACCTATCCCCTTTTGCGCGCGGCGATACATTGGGTCGCCGGTTATATCTTCGTCTTCCAGGAATATTCTACCCTCATTCGGTTTGATCAAACCTACGATCATATAAAATGATGTCGTTTTGCCGGCTCCATTCGGGCCCAACAGACCTACAATTTCACCCTGCGAAACATTAAATGAAACGTGATTTACAACCGAACGCTGCTTATATTTTTTTACAAGATCTTCTGCTCTTAAAATCATCTTTTATTTACGAATTGCGATTTACGATTTACGATTTTTTGCATTCGTAATTCGTAAATCTAAAATCTAAAATCGAATCCCTTTCACATTCAACTGTATCGAACGCTTGTCGCGCCAAACATTTTCTTCAATATGATAACAAATATCAAAAGGCTTACCGCTTTTTATTTCATCCAGGAAACTGCCTTGTCCGAATGCTATACAATCAAACGCCGGGGAACCTTCCTGCATGACCGACATTTTCAGGTGGTTTTCACCCACCAATCCGGCATAGCCGCTAACATACACATTCCTGCTCAAAAATACCGGCGACATGTTCTCCGGGCCAAATGGCGCAAACTGGTTCAGTATCCTGAAAAATTTCGGATCGATCTGTTTCAACTCCAGCTCCTCATCTATTTTTATTTCCTGCACCAATTGCTCATCCTTGATGGTGGCACAAACTACCTCTTCAAAACGAGCAGCAAAAGCCTCCACATTTTCAGGATGCATTGTTAACCCCGCCGCATATTTATGCCCGCCAAACTGTATCAGCAGATCTTTACACTCACACAAAGCCTCATAAAGATCATATCCGAATACTGACCTTGCAGAGCCTGCCACATGCCCGTTCGACCGTGTTAGAACGATGGTTGGACGATAATATTTTTCAGTCAATCGTGATGCAACAATACCGATCACCCCTTTATGCCATTTTTCATTGAATACCACGGTCGATTTCCTGCCGATCAGCACTTCATCGTTTGCGATCATACTCAGGGCTTCGTCGGTAATAGAGAGGTCGTGTTCCTTCCTTTCGGCATTCTTCCCATTGATAAGCATACCTTTTTCCAGCGCGGCATTTTCATCACAAGCGATTAACAACTCGACAGCATGTTTGGCATCATCAATGCGCCCGGCAGCATTAATGCGCGGACCTAGCGCAAATACCACATCCGATATCGAATAGCTGCTTGTGCGCCCCGCAACCTGCATCAAGGTTTTTACACCAATACAAGGCTCAGCATTCAGCTTTTGCAAACCGAAGTGAGCAAGCACACGGTTCTCGCCGGTTATATGCACAATATCACAAGCTATGCTGATGGCTACCAGGTCGAGATAGCGGGTTACTTCTTCAAAATCGATGTTATTCTTTTCGGCATAAGCCTGGATCAGCTTAAAACCAATCCCGCAGCCTGATAATTCTTTATAAGGATACTCGCAGTCGGCACGCTTAGGATCGAGCACGGCCACTGCCTCAGGTAATTCTTTTCCCGGCAGGTGGTGATCGCATATCACAAAATCTACGCCTTTGGTATTTGCATAAGCAATTTTATCCACTGATTTGATACCGCAATCCAATGCGATGATCAGGCTGAAACCATTGTCAGCAGCATAATCAATTCCCTGTGTGGATATGCCGTAGCCTTCCAGATAACGGTCGGGAATATAATATTCGATCCTGTCATATAGCTTTGAGAAAAAGCCGTAAACTAACGACACCGCAGTGGTGCCATCTACATCATAATCACCATAGATCAGAATCTTTTCTTCTTTTGATATGGCTTCCTCAGTCCGTTCAATGGCCTTTTCCATATCGGCCATCAGAAAAGGATCATGCAGGTGCCTCAGATCTGGGCGAAAGAAATACCGGGCATCCTCGTAGGTCTTTATACCCCTGTGGATCAGCAAAGTACTCAAAACGGTATCGATGCCCAGCTCATTGGCTAAATTTATGACATCTGCATTATCAGGCTTTTCTCTTACCGCCCACCGTTTATCCATATCTTTGCGCTTTAAAAAGTAAAGATATACAAATGTGCAGATGATTTGATGTGCAGATGTGCAAATGCGAGGATGTGCAGATGATTTATCAATTTGTGTCATGCATCTTTTCATTCGCACATTAGCGTCATAGTTTTTTCATTTGCACATCTGCACATTTTCAAATTTGCACATTAGCGAATATGCGCATCATTCACAAAGCAAAAAAAGGCGACTACCCCGAATATGCCGAAATGTACATGAAATGGCTGCCAAACGATGGCCTGATACTGAAACATCTGAAGGACAATTTTGAAGAGAACAAGAAATTCATTTATACACTACCTGAGGCCGTTTTATATCATCGCTACCAGCCTGGTAAATGGAGTATAAAAGAGATATTGGTGCATATTGTGGATGATGAGCGTATTTTCGCCTATCGTGCTATGTGCTTTGCCCGGAATGAAAAGAACAATTTAATCGGGTTCGACCAGGACTCGTATGCCATTTACTCCGAAGCTGACAGTCGCAGCCTGGATAGTATTTTTGAAGAGTATGAGGCGGTCAGAAATTCTACGATTGCACTTTTTAATAACCTGCCTGAATCATCGCTTGACAGGATGGGTCATGGCACAGGCACATTTAATGACGCTACCGTGCGCGCTTTGGTATACCATATCGCCGGGCACGAGCAGCATCACATCAATTTTATAAAACAGTATTATTTATAAGCATTATGCAGATTTTCCCATTGGGCGAAGGCTCCTACTCTGTTGATTCTACCAAAAAATTTATACCCTTCAATCCGCAGACGGATAGCACTAAAGATCGTCCGGGTTCATTATTTATTCACGTTAACCCGTTCCTGGTAGAGACTTCTGATGACCTGATCTTATTTGATTCTGGTCTCGGTTTTAAGGATACACGCGATGAGCTTTTGATCCATCAACATATCCGCAATAATGGATTCGACCCGGATGACGTTACGCTTGTGCTGATGTCGCATTTGCACTATGATCATTCCGGTGGTTTAGTGGTTGAGCGTAATGGTAAATTAGAACCAAGTTTTCCTCATGCCACGCATGTTATACAACAAAGCGAATGGGATACCGCTATATTGAGCAAATCTTCATCTTACCATAAAGAGATTTTTGAGGCGCTAAAAGATTCGATAAAGATTCAATTCCTGGAAGGATCTGGGGAGTTGAAGCCGGGCATTCAATACGAACTCTCAGGCGGTCATTGTCCTTTCCACCAGGTGTTTTGGATAAATGATAAAGGCCAAAAATGTTTTTACGGTGGCGATGAGCTACCTGAACCAGAGCAGCTATTGAGAAAGTTTATAGCGAAATATGATTACGACGGCCGTAAAGCGATGCAATTACGCGAAGAATACGGAAAAAAGGCAGCTGATGAAAATTATACTTGCTTATTCTATCACGCCAAATCGAACACAGTAGGTAATGTAAGCATTGATGATGACCGTTTTGTTGTCACCAAAGTATTATAAGATCGGGAAGACTAAAGGAACTGTTTTAGATATATGTTTAAACTGATAGTTGCAAAATAAAAAGTTAACCTTACAACTTTTAAACTTTACAACCTTTCAACGGCTTAGACGTGGTTGGCTACTTCGAAAAGCTCTTTTATCTTCTCTACATTTAGTGGTTTCGAGATAAAGTCTTTCACAACCGGGTATGAGCGTGCTTTATTAATATCGTTGCTGAACACAGATGACGAGATAATGTACACTTTGCATTTACCTAACGGGTCGATATTTAAGCGCGTGTACTCGTCCAAAAATTCCCATCCGTTCATGATAGGCATATTGATATCCAACAAAATATAATCTGGTAATTTAGAAGGATCATTTCTCTGAATATCCAGCAAAAGATCGATCGCATACTTACCATGCAGACAAGCCATGATATCAGTATTCAACAAAGCTTTCTTTATCAATTTGATCGAGATGAAATTGTTGATCTCATCATCATCAACCAGCAAAATGCTTACAGAACCGTTAGTATTAATCATATGTAACTTTATACGGGGGCAAAATCTAAAAGGTTATGTAAGTATTAAATTCCTCCAAAAAAATCCGCACCTATCTATTTATTCTACAAGTTAAGTAAAAATATAACTATCGAGCAAGCCCAAACCGAAAGTTTTATTCAACAACCTCGTTGATGTTGCGTGTTGATAGTCCAAAAAAAATGTGCAGATGAACTAAAATCATCTGCACATTGCATACCTGCTCATCTACAAATTTGTTACTCGATCACGCTTTCCTCAAATTCATAATCCTCCAGCGGAGGGCATGAACAGATCAGCGTTCTGTCGCCATAAGTATCGTTCACACGACCAACTGATGGCCAGAATTTATAAGTAGCCACATAAGGCAGCGGAAATGCCGCTTTTTGGCGCGTATACGGATGCTCCCATTCGTTGCCTGTAACTACTGCTGCAGTATGAGGTGCGTTCTTCAACGGGTTATTTACTTTGTCTAACAAGCCTTTTTCAACGTCATCAATCTCATGACGGATGGCGATCATCGCATCGCAGAAACGATCAAGCTCGTGCTTTGGTTCTGATTCAGTTGGCTCAATCATTACCGTACCAGCAACCGGGAATGAAACGGTTGGTGCGTGAAAGCCATAGTCCATCAAGCGTTTCGCAATATCGATCACCTCGATGCCGGCACCTTTAAATGAGCGGCAATCCAGGATCATCTCGTGAGCGCAACGACCATTAGCACCGGTATACAATACAGGGTAATGATGTTTTAAACGAGTCTTGATATAGTTTGCATTCAGGATAGCATAGCGGGTAGCATTGGTCAGTCCATCAGCACCCATCATAGCGATGTAGGCATGAGAAATGATCAGGATTGATGCCGAACCCCATGGAGCTGCAGAAACGGCGTGGATAGATTTACCGCGATCGATATCAACCACAGCATGACCCGGCAGGTAAGGCACCAGGTGCTTAGCGACACCAATTGGCCCCATACCCGGACCACCGCCACCATGCGGGATACAAAAAGTCTTATGCAAGTTCAGGTGACAAACATCAGCACCAATATTTGCAGGGCTGGTTAAACCTACCTGTGCATTCATATTAGCGCCATCCATATAAACCTGGCCGCCATTTTGGTGAATGATCTCGCATACCTCAATAATGGCTTCCTCAAATACACCGTGCGTGGATGGATAAGTTACCATCAGGCATGAAAGATCATCTTTGTGCTCTTCGGCCTTCTGCCTTAAATCAGCAACGTCGATATTTCCGTTCTCGTCGCATTTTACAACCACGATCTTCATTCCGGCCATTGCTGCCGAGGCAGGGTTGGTACCGTGAGCTGAAGACGGGATCAAAGCGATGTTACGGTGACCTTCTCCCCTGTCGATATGATAAGCGCGGATCACCATCAAGCCAGCATATTCACCTTGTGCACCCGCATTTGGCTGCAGGCTCATAGCTGCGAAGCCAGTGATCTCTGATAACCAATTGTTCAACTCATCAAATAGTTGCATATAACCGCCAACCTGGTCGGCAGGTGCAAAGGGGTGCATCTTACTGAATTCAGGCCAGGTAACCGGAACCATCTCGGTGGTTGCATTCAACTTCATGGTACATGAACCCAGCGCGATCATGGAGTGGCACAAAGAAAGATCCTTGGTTTCCAATGACTTGATATAGCGCAGCATCTCATGCTCTGAGTGATGCGAATTGAAGATGGCGTGTGTAAGAAAATCAGACTTACGCTGCAAAGCAGCAGGGATAACCGTCTCTACATTAGCTTTCAGTTCATCAAAACTAACATCGCTCAGCGTTTTGCCTTTTACTTTGGCAAAAAAGCGAACCATGTTTTTGATATCTTCCGGCGATGTAGTTTCGTCGATTGAAATGGTAACGACAGAACCTTCATAGTTGAAGTTCATTTCGTTGTTGAGTGCTTCAGCATGGAGCGGCCCAACTAATTCGCCCAGATCAAATTTCACTGTATCGAAATACGATTCGTTCAGTTGTTGATAGCCTAATTGCTCTAATGATTGAGCTAACAATATTGAAAGCCCATGGATACGTTCAGCGATCAGTTTAATACCCTGCGGTCCATGATACACAGCATAACATCCGGACATAATAGCCAGTAATGCCTGTGCGGTACAGATGTTGGAAGTAGCTTTATCACGACGAATATGCTGCTCACGTGTTTGCAGAGCCATACGCAAAGCATAGTTGCCTGCGCTGTCGATCGTCACACCAATAATACGGCCAGGGATCGAGCGCTTGTATTCCTCTTTAGTTGCGAAGAAGGCCGCATGCGGACCGCCGAAGCCCATTGGTACGCCAAAACGCTGGCTCGAACCAACTACCACGTCAGCACCCCACTCGCCCGGAGGCGTTAATAAGGCTAAACTCATGATATCAGCAACTACAGTTAGTTTGATGCCTTTTTCATGTGCCTTTGCGGCAAAGCCGGAGTAATCATACACCGCACCGTGACCGGCAGGGTATTGTACAATGGCTCCAAATATATTTTCGTTCAATTCAACCTCGCGGTGGTCGCCGATCTGGATCTGGATACCGTAAGGTTCAGAACGTGTTTTTAAAATGTCGATAGTCTGTGGGTACACCTCGTCAGACACGAAGAAAATCTTTGCATCCTGGTTTTTGCGCAGGCTGTATTGCATAAACATAGCTTCAGCCGCAGCGGTGCCTTCATCCAATAATGATGCATTGGCAATTTCCATTCCTGTTAGATCGATTACCATGGTCTGGAAATTCAGCAAGGCTTGTAAACGGCCCTGGGCAATTTCGGCCTGGTATGGGGTGTACTGGGTATACCATCCCGGGTTCTCCAAAATATTGCGCTGTATCACGCCCGGAACGATCACATCATAGTATCCCTGCCCGATATACGACTTGAATACCTTGTTTTTTGATGCGGTTTGGCGCAGGATGTTCAGGTAATCGAACTCGCTTTTTGCAGGTGGCAAATTAAGCGGATTTTTTAGCCTGATGTTGGATGGAATAGTCTGTGCGATTAATTCATCAAGTGAACCTGCACCAATCGTTTTTAACATTTGAGCCCTATCAGCGGCGTTCGGAGCAATGTGTCTGTACTGAAATTTCTCCTGATAATCTGTGTTCAACTTCATGAAATTCGATGTCCCCTTAAATTTTGCTGCAAAGGTACAATTTTAGAAATTGAGTAACAATCGGGTAACCTTATAGTGACAGTGATTTTACAGATAAAGATACAAGAGTCAAGAACCAAGAATCAAGGCAAATCTGAAAGTGCTTTCCTGACTCTTGCTTCTTGATTCTTGCTTCTAACTTAAGCCAGCTGCCTCAAATACATTTGTATAGTATTTTCCAACCCGTAATAAAGCGCATCAGATATCAAGGCATGACCAATACTTACCTCATCCAGATGTGGTATATTTTGTGCAAAATATTTCAGGTTATGCAGATCCAGATCATGACCGCCGTTAATACCTAAACCTGCTTTGTGCGCTACTTCAGCAGCTTCTACATAAGGTGCAATAGCCTGTTCTTTATTCTGGTGATATTGATTAGCATAGGCTTCAGTATATAATTCGATGCGGTCTGTGCCAGTTGTTGCAGCAGCTTCTACCATTTCAACTATTGGGTCGACAAATATGGATACCCGGATACCGGCGTCTTTAAAAATTTTGATCATTCCCTTTAAATATTCCTGGTTGGCAATAGTATCCCAGCCGTGATTGGAAGTGATCTGTCCCAAAGCATCCGGCACTAAGGTCACCTGCTCAGGTTTATTGGCCAATACCAGGTCGATAAACTTTTGCTCCTGGCAATTGCCTTCTATATTGAATTCGGTGGTAACTATCTTCTTCAGTTCGAAAACATCATTGTAGCGGATATGCCTTTCGTCTGGTCGCGGGTGAACAGTGATACCCTGCGCGCCAAAACGCTCGCAATCTTTTGCAACTTGTACCAGGTCTGGGTTATTGCCGCCGCGTGAGTTACGCAGGGTGGCAATTTTATTGATATTGACAGATAGACGGGTCATTTAATCCAATATTTTTACAGCGCAAATATCCTTATAACTTAAATAACATCTGAAACAATTTTAGGATTCGTTTATTTGTGACTTTAATATGAAATCCCTGCTCAGATTATCACTCTTATTATTCGTCTTATTTGTTTCGACGCTAGCCCATGCCCAGCAAAACTTCCTCGATATTACTAAATATGAGGTTTATTATGGGTGGGCACATAACTATCCGCAAGACTGGATCGTACTGCGCCGGTTTCAGAACCGCGACAAAGAATACTACCTGCTGGTAAATCCGCAAACGCTGCAAACCAAGGTAAACGAGAGCAGCTTTTACCAGGTCAAACCGATGACATTGGCTGAAACCCGCACATTTTTCCAAAAAACGCCTTACGAGAAGGCTATCAGCAAAGCTGAAAAACAATCGGTAAGTATTCAGGATGCAGGTATCGAGCGCGGCATGCCAACTGAAACAGGCATCAGTCTTACTGCCGACCTTTGCCCATCGCACAAACCACTCGACCGTAGGATATTTACCACCATGTTTACCGAATTTAAAAAAGTGGAAAAGCCTGCGCCGATTGCCTTATCAGTTAGTGGGTTGTGGATGCTGAATCATAAAGAAGACCTGGAATGGTTGAAACAACTACGCAACGAAGGCGAAATACGAATCACCTGGGTAAATCATTCCTATAATCATCGCGTAAGCAAAACAACCCCGCTTAAAGAGAATTTTTTACTAGAACCCGGTACCAACATCAATTATGAAGTTTTAGCTACGGAGCAATTGATGCTGAAGAATGGCCTGGTGCCTTCTGTCTTTTTCCGGTTTCCGGGCCTTGTGTCAGATCAGCAACTGGTAATTAAGATCACTGATTTTGGTTTGATCCCTATCGGCTCCGATGCATGGCTGGCAAAGGGGCAACAACCCAACGCAGGTAGTATCGTACTGATACACGGCAATGGCAACGAGCCGGTGGGCGTCGCAGATTTCATCAAGTTACTCCGCTCAAAAACCAAACAGATCGCTCAAAAGCAATGGTTGTTATATGATCTTAGCGAAAGTGTAGATGATGCCGCGGAAAGTTCTCAATAGAACTTATAGCGAAGCCAAATAATCACAGCTCTTTTTCAACGCTATCTCTGGATGTGCGACAATATCCTGCTCGACAATAAAATGCTTAACGCCGTTCTCTTTAGCTTTCGGCAATATCTTTTTCAAATCAAGTACACCATTACCCGCCGTAGTCATGTAAGGGAACAGCTCTATCCATTGTTTTGAGTCGCCTCCGTCACCGGAGAAGTGCACTTTCTTCGACATATCTTTCACGTGCATCAGACGGTAGCGGTTTTTATATTTCTCCAACAACGTTATTGGGTCTTCACCAGCGGCAGTGGTCCAATACAGGTCCATTTCCAGGAATACAAGCGAAGAATCAGTGCCATCTAAGACCAATTTAATCGGAACTTGCCCGTTCACGGCTTTCCATCCATAACCGTGGTTATGATAGGCGAATTTTACACCGTTCTTTTTAGCTGACTCGCCAATTTTATTGAAGGCTTCGGCCAGGCGTTTATAATCGTCCAAAGTCTTCCGTTTATCTTCAGGAATTGCAGGGAGGACAACAAACTCGGCCCCCAGCACATGTGCAGCTTCACCTAGTTTATCCATCCGGTTTTGCAGTGTATCCAGGTCGGTGTGCATAGATGGCACCGTCAATCCATTTTGCTTCATTAAACTCTTTACTTCGGCTGCTGTGTGGCCAAAAAATCCGCTACCCTTAAAGCCGAGTGAGGGTGTAACTGCATCCCAACTTTTTCTTGCTGCATCGGTACTGAAAGTATACGGGCCATACAGCTCAACTTCTTTGTAGCCCATTTTTGACAGCATTTTCAACGTCCCGGGAAAGTCGGCTTCAAGCATTTTCGGCAACGAAAAAAACTGGATACCGATATTTTCAATCAGTCTTGACTTTCCGAATGCTTCTGATGATGGCAGTAAAAAGCCGGCTGCTGACAGCACAGCGGATTGCTTAACAAAGTCTCTTCTGTTCATATTTCAAATTGCTGGCGGGGTGAATAATTGGTTGGGCTTAATGCCGTGTATAACAAATATATAGAAATATTGAAGCGATAAAAGGGCCTTCGGGTCTTATTTATAGAAACCCTTGTATAATCACCTTAGTTTATTACGTTAAACTAACGTATAAAAACAAAAACTGCTATCTTTAGCGGTTGAAATATATACCTAATTGATATTCTGTTTGATGGGCCCGCTGTTGTAAACCTTATCAAACTAACTATCTGAGTAATAATGAATAGAGTAAAAGGCGCAATCTTGTTTCTGATGCTTTGGTCGTTCCATAGCTATGCCCAGCAAAAAAGGGCCGGCTGTATATTGGGTAACTGCCAGGTAGGTATTGGGGCACTAGTATTCCCTGATGGACGAAAATACGGTGGTGCGTTTCAGAACGGCAAGATGAATGGTGAGGGCACGATGACCTGGCCGGACAAAAGAAAATATGCAGGCAACTGGAAGGATGACCGCTATTCGGGTAATGGTACTTTCACCTGGCCCGATGGGCATTATTACCAGGGCGAGTGGAAATTCGGTGTAAAAGACGGTCAAGGAACCGAGTTCTGGACGCAGAAGAAATACTACGTTGGCGGTTTTAAATCGGGCAAAAGAAGTGGCCAGGGTACCATGAATTTTGCAGATGGCAAAAGATACGTGGGTGAATGGGCCAACGACACACAAACCGGGCAGGGGCTTGAAACCTGGCCAACCGGCGAAAAATATGTTGGTGGATGGAGCAATGATATGCGTGATGGACAGGGTGCCAATGATTATGCTAACGGCAGCCGCTATGACGGTCAGTGGCAAGCCAATCAGAAGAAGGGAAGCGGAACCTTTACCTGGACCGACGGTAAAAAATACGTTGGCGAGTGGGATAAGGACATGAAGAACGGCAACGGTGTTCAAACCTGGAAAAACGGTGAAAAATACGTTGGCGACTGGGTTGACAATCAACGCGAAGGCCGCGGCACACAAGATTTTTCAGACGGCAGCCGCTATGATGGACAATGGAAGGGTGATAAGCAAAACGGGCAAGGCATAGCAACTTATGGTGATGGCAGCAAATACGAGGGCGAGTGGAAAGATAATAAGAAAAACGGCAACGGGACAATGACCTTCGCCAATGGCACTAAACACGCTGGTTTGTGGAAGGACGATGTATTTGATGAATCCAAAGCGGCTCAGCAGGCTGCAACGCGGACTGAAGCTCCGGTCAAACCGTCCTCGTCATCAGCGGCTGATCTGCACGTGATCGGCTTAACCTTCAATGATAGTATAGGCAACAAGAACAAAGTGCTGGATGCCAATGAAAGGGCTGAAATCAGGTTTACCTTATCCAATACAGGCAAAGCAACTGCAAACAACCTGATCATTGAGATTTCGGACCTGAATTTCACTAAAGGTATAACTTATACTCCGCGACAAACATTTGCGGCCTTAGCTGCGGGTTCTGAAAAGGTTGTTGAAATACCGTTGACCAGTAAAATTGACCTGACAACCGGCGAAGCTAATTTCCGGATACAGATTCACGAAGGCAGCGGTTACGATGCGGGACCTTTTTACCTGGCTTTCAGGACACGGGAATTTATTAAACCGCGTACACTGGCCGGTGATGAAAAAACCGGGTGCATCCTGGGCGATTGCAGCGATGGCAAGGGCTCGATGGTGTTTGATGACGGCAGAAAATATACCGGTGGCTGGAGAAACGGCCAGATGGATGGCAAAGGCACCATGCTATGGCCTGATGGCAGGAAGTATGACGGGGAATGGAGAAACGGTCTTCAGAATGGTGACGGCATGGAAATAGGCGCTGACGAAAGCCGCTTCCAGGGTGAATGGAAAGATGGCGTTAAATCTGGCCGTGGAACTTATATATCTGCAATTGGCCGAAAATATATCGGCGAATGGAAGAATGATAAGCAGGAAGGTGATGGCTTAATGACCTGGCCATCGGGACAGCGTTTTTTGGGCAAGTTTAAGGATGGCATGAGGAATGGCAGAGGCCAGATGATATGGCCATCGGGAGAGAAATACGACGGAGAGTGGAAGGACGATAAACAAGATGGTCAGGGTATTTTCTATTACAGCAACAAACAGATATACAACGGAGAGTGGAGCGGCAACCAGGTAAACGGCATCGGCACCATGACCTATCCCGGAGGGAAAAAAAGCTCTGGTGAATGGCGGGATGGTGTACTGGTAAAAGAAGGTGCTACTACTAAAGAAAAGGAAGTTGTTACCAAAGAAAAAGATCAGCCTAAAGAGAAGCCAGCCGTTGTTGCAGCGCCTGTACAGCAAAAACCTGTCGTTGTAAACACGCCGCCAAAAGAAAAACCGGCTAGTGGCGGTAGCAATACTGCTGCAGCAAATAGCCATAAAACAGAACCAAAACATAATACACCGGCTAGCGAAACAAAGCAAGAAGAAGTTCAGAACGTACCGAAGCCCAAATCCCCTGCTATATTAGAGATCGGTAACGCGCAATTTGTAGAGACCGGCGGGAATGGCGACAATGTCCTTAAGATAAATGAAAACGGCGAGATCAGGTTTATTTTATCAAACCAGGGACAGGGGGATGCCTATAATATGGTGATCCTTGTGAAAGATGTAAACGATACCAAAGGAATAGAATACAGCCCTAAGTTTACCATTGCACACTTACCCGCAGGCGGTCAGACCACAGTCAAGATCCCGGTTAAGAGCACGGCGGATTTGGATACCGGCGCTACCAATTTCAATATCAAAATATCAGAAGCAAACGGCTCTGACGCTGATCCTTTTTATGTCAACTTCAGAACGTTGGGCAAAAACCCACCACAGGATAATTGATTTTAATCAAATTTTAAATTAAAAACAGCCTTGTCATTTCGACGAACAGGTGGGGCATTAGAAGTGGGGGGAGGAGAAATCTTCTGCACTTTGCAAGCTGTCCACGTAGGTCGTATAAGATTTCTCTTCGCCCGCCTACTCAGGCTCTACCGCTCATCGAAATGACAAGATTTATATTTTGAACCGTTTCTTAACAAGATTTAACAGATAGCTGTGATATAATTACTTAGCTTTAAGTATGAAACGCGCTATCCTTATTACATTAACCCTGGCACTGTTCTCTTTTAGTGCACAGGCCCAAACGCTCATCCCTGCAAAGGATGCCTTGAAACACGTTGGTGAAAAGGTAAAAATTTGCGACAAAGTCTACGGCGAAAACATTAAAAAATTTGCGACAACGTTGTACCTCGGAGGAGATGATCCTGATGAACTGGTAGCAGTTTTGATAAAAGCTGATTTCAAGACCAATTTAAAAGGCCATTATGAGAATAATGCCCACTTCGACACCTATTACCGGGGAAAGGACATCTGCGTAACCGGGGTTGTACAAAAAGATAAATACACTGGCAAAGCAATGATCCGGGTTACACAGCCTTCGCAGATCAAACCTTTTATGGTGGACAACATGCTGCAACAAAAATCTTCTTTACATTAAGATTGCCGATCTTTGCCAGCATGAGCTGGACTTGTCCGAAATGTGAGCGCGAGTTAAAAGGGCCTAATCAAATGCATTATTGCATTAAGGTTAGCCTGGATGACCTGTTGAAGGGCCAGAGTGACGAGCTGGTTTTGGCTGTCGATAAATTGCTTGCCGAAATTTCTGATTGGGATGGCGTAACCATAAGTTGCTCGAAAAACTACATTGTGTTTGTTCATAACAAGACTTTCTTTCTGATTAAGCCGATGAAAGGTTTGCTGGATCTTAAATTTTATTCAGCCAAAGCGCCAGAAGATTCCATTGTTACCAAAAGCACGTTCTACTCCAAAAAGTACGAAAACCATATCCAGCTAACCTCATTAGAGAAACTCACTCCACGGGTGTATGCTCTTATAAAGCAGTCGTACGACATGCTATAATTCCGGCATTGTGTTAAGTTTTGTTAAAAATCAGCCGTCAACTAAAATAACCGTTATTTTTATTCAAAGCCTGGTCTGCCCGTTGTAATGAAGAGTTTAAAGCTTTCAATTGTACTCTTGCTAATGGCATCGTGCCCAACGATCTATGCACAGCAATTAAGCGGTCGTGTGTTGGATCGCAACACATTGCAATCTATCCCGCACGCAACCATCATTGCCCCGGGACAGACAACTTTCACTTCTGACAAAGGCTTATTTACTGTTTATGATCTTCACCACGGTGACACGATCAAAATCACTTTTGTAGGATACAAACCGCACTTCCTGGTTTATTCGCAGAAGGTAACCGATACTATCCCGGTGTATTTAGAGCAAACGGTGACATCATTGAAAAGTGTGGTGATCATTGGCAAGCGCCCATCCAATACAGATTCGATCAAACTTAGAAAAGAGTTTGCTCCGGTGTTCAATTATAAGGGCACTACGTTTAAAGATGTTTTTATGTCCAATTCCACTTATATTAAACCTTACAACGACTTTATCACATCAACCCATAGTACTGCGACGCTGCTAAGCGTTAACCTGCTCCAGGTTTTTGATTGGCTTGGCAAGAACAAAACGCCAACATCAAAATTGCAGAAAACACTACTTAGGGATGAACAACACAATTATGTCGACCAGGTATTTTCCAAAGAGAAAGTAGTTGAGCTAACGCATCTCAAAGGAGATTCATTGCAAAACTTCATGGACAAATACCGGCCATCAGCCGGGGTCGCCCATACTATGAGCGATTATGAGATGATGATCTATATTAAGAAGTGTTATGGGGAGTTTGTGAAACCCGAGTAAAACAAAAAAGGCACGGTCCTAAAACCATGCCTTTATATATTTTGTGAAAAAACCCTTTCAGCTTTCGCCTTTAAGCTTTCACCTCATTAATAACGATAATATTCCGGCTTGAACGGACCATTAACCGCAACGCCGATATAATCAGCCTGGTGCTGATCCAGTTCTTCCAGTTCTACACCGATCTTAGCCAGGTGCAGGCGGGCAACTTTCTCGTCCAGGTGTTTCGGTAAGGTGTATACTTTGTTTTCGTATTTATCGCTGTTAGCCCAAAGCTCTAACTGAGCCAGGGTTTGGTTAGTGAATGAATTACTCATCACAAAGCTTGGGTGACCGGTTGCACAACCCAAATTCACCAAACGGCCTTCAGCCAATACGATCAGGTCCTTACCATCGATGGTATATTTATCTACCTGTGGTTTGATCTCCACTTTAGTATTGCCGTAAGTATTATTCAACCAAGCCATATCGATCTCGTTATCAAAGTGGCCTATATTACACACAATAGCTTTATCTTTTAATGCACGGAAATGTTTTTCGCGAACGATATCACAGTTACCGGTTGCAGTTACCACGATGTCGGCTTCGGTGATAGCATGTGAAAGCTTCTTTACTTCGTAACCTTCCATTGCTGCCTGTAAAGCGCAGATCGGGTCGATCTCCGTTACAATAACACGAACGCCAGCGCTGCTCAATGATTCTGCTGAGCCTTTGCCCACATCACCATAGCCGCAAACAACAGCCACTTTACCAGCCAGCATCACGTCAGTTGCACGGCGGATCGCGTCAACCAATGATTCGCGGCAACCATATTTATTATCAAATTTTGATTTGGTAACCGAGTCGTTTACGTTGATAGCTGGCATTGGCAGTGTACCATTTTTCACGCGCTCGTATAAACGGTGAACACCGGTAGTAGTTTCTTCGGATAAACCTTTGATTGCTGCGATCAGCTCAGGATATTTATCCAATACCATATTGGTCAGGTCACCACCGTCGTCCAAAATCATGTTCAAAGGCTGACGGTCTTCGCCAAAGTGCAGGGTTTGTTCAATGCACCAGTCAAACTCTTCGGCATTCATACCTTTCCAGGCATAAACTGACGTACCAGCGGCAGCGATAGCAGCAGCGGCATGATCCTGGGTTGAGAAAATATTACATGATGACCAGGTAACTTCTGCACCTAAAGCCTGCAGGGTTTCGATCAAAACGGCGGTCTGGATAGTCATGTGCAGGCAGCCTGCAATACGGGCGCCTTTTAATGGTTGTGACGGGCCATACTCGGCACGCAAGGCCATTAAGCCGGGCATTTCTGCTTCAGCAAGGCCAATTTCTTTACGGCCCCACTCGGCCAGCGACAAATCTTTTACTTTGTATTTGGTGTAAGTAGTTTCTACAGATGACGACATATCATTTAAGATTTTTGAACTGCAAAGGTACGCAATAGAAATATCTTAATGAAAAATGAAATCAGGCGTTTACCGCCTCTGCTTTTACGGGCTGCTTGGTTACTGTAGTGCCGTTTTCTGGTTTAATACTTCTTGTGATAGCACCGTTTTCAGGCTTTACATCTTTTGAGCCATTTGTAGGTTCCGGCTTCACAATCTTGGCGCCATTTTCGGGTTTGCCATTTTTGGCGTCTTTATTAGCTGTAATGTTCTCAGGCTTCAACGTTCTGATAGCGGTATTATCATGCGATGGCGACATAGAAAGCTTACCATTGTGAGAGCCTCCCGGTTCAACCTGCAATACCTGTGTTTTTATATCGCCGGTAATGCGGCCTGTACTTTTTATTTCTAATGAATGGGTGTTCACGTGGCCGTGAATATGCCCGTAAATAATCAATTCCTTAGTGATAACGCTTCCTTTAATCACGCCTTTTTCACCAAGGATCAATCCTTCGTCGATGGTTACATCGCCTATTATTTGCCCTTCTATCCGCACATTGGCCGGCGCTCTCAGGTTTCCTTCAAAAACACAACCTTCACTTATCAGCGTAGATATTACCTGCTGACTCAGATCTACCTTATTTTTCTTTTTAAAAAACATAGCCGTAGTTTTTATTTAGTTACCTGCTGATCAGAATTTGCCCGCCAGCATTCACTAAGGATTTAATTGTTTAACGTTAAAAACTTCACAGGGTTAATGGGTTTACCATTTTTTCTTACCTCGTAATGTAAGTGCGTACCTGTCGACCTTCCGGTTGAACCAACTTTACCTATCACATCACCTGTTTTTACAGATTGCCCTTCTTTTACGTCGATATGAGATAAGTGCCCGTAAAGTGTCTGGAAATCGTTTTTATGCTGAACGATGATGCAATTACCATAACCACCTTTGCGTCCGGTAAAAACCACGTTACCATCAGCGGTTACATGTACAGGGTCGCCCTTGGCGCCACGGAAATCTATACCCGGATGCAACTCAGCACTTTCTCCATCAAAGGGATCGCTGCGGTAACCAAATGCGGAAGTAATAGAACTTAAACGCGGATAACCCATTGGAGTAAAAGCCACGCTATTGAGCAGCTTGCTCATGTATTCATCATATAACGAGTATTTCTCATTGTCACTCATCGCGGCAGAGGCAATATTCTTGTCGCCGCCAATTGAATTGGTCGAAAATCCTTTCAATCCCCGTTTCCTCAGGTAATCGTTTATTTTCTGAAGTTTATTTTGAATAGACTGGATGTAACTGTTGGCCGAACTGGTTGATACGGTTGCAGCATCAGTCAATGCAGTAGCGGTGGATACTTTACCCTTTAATTGGGCAATTTGAGTAAGCAATTTCTGCTTTTCTGCCTGACTATCATTGTCTTTGGAGTTCAGGTAGGCGATAGTTCCGACGAGCGCGACGACCACCAGAACAACCGAAGCAATGTAATGCTTGATCCTTTTCAAGTGCTTGGTTTTCACCCGGATGGCTTGGGTTTGCTCTTGATTTTTGTTGACAACAATGATTGTACTGAAGTTTGTAGGTTTCAGGTTCATAATCTCAGTTAGGGCTAAATAGGGTATGAATATAAGACATAAGACGCACAAAAAACCAAATTATTTTGACTTCCGTGCGCAAAAAAATTAGCCTCCCTCACAACAAAAATCAGTATTAGGCATTTATACGGGTTTCGTCAGATAAATGTTATTATTACAGGCAGAAATATTTTACTTTTAAATCATTTAGTACTTTTACCAAAATTTAATTTTTAAAAGTGATGATGTACCCGGAATATCTGGTTGCTCCGATGAGAGAGGAACTGACAAGAGTAGGTTTTGAAGAATTAAAAGATGCGGATGCAGTAAAAAACGCTATTGAAAGCGAAGGCACCGTGTTTGTGATGGTGAATTCGGTTTGCGGCTGCGCTGCTGCCAATGCCCGCCCGGCTGCAAGGATTGCATCACAAAATGAAAAACATCCAGATAAACTGGTAACCGTATTTGCCGGTATGGAAAAAGATGCGGTTGATACTGCGCGTAACTATATGCTGCCTTACCCGCCATCTTCACCTGCCATGGCTTTGTTTAAAGACGGCAAGCTGGTTCACATGATCGAGCGTCACCAGATTGAAGGTCGCCCGGCACAAATGATCGCCGACAACCTGATCGGTGCGTTTGAACAATATTGCTAATCTGATTAAAGGATATAAATTAAGCAGGGATAAGAAAACCGGGAAAATCCGGGCGTTCTTATCCCTGTAATGGGTTAGCGGGTATGTAATAATTCAAGCAGGGGTACTTGTTTAAATTATTTAGGATTTCAAATCACTCTTCCCGTAACGTTCCCATTTTGATCGACCCATCTAAATATAAGAGGGTTGAAATGATAAGGATTACTACCAACTGCTTCATATTATAAAATTAACGAATTGTTTTCTCGCCCTTGTAAGATTTTATCAACATTCGCGTGTTAATTGTTAATTATTAGTGGTTGATTATGAGATAGCTATAGCGTTTTCCTTAGAATTAAAAAGCCTAACTTTTGCTTGATAAATAAACCATTAAGCAACCTTAAAATCAATCCGGAGACGACTCATCATTGATGTGCTTTTCCAGCACTGCCCTGGTGATCGGTTTAAAAATAAATGCCCTTACGCAAAAGTATTGTTTTGACTTCTCCATGTCCTGCGGATTAATAGACGACGACAGAATATATATCCTTATTGACTTAGTCAGGCTGGGATATAAATACTGAACATTGTCTAAAAAATTCCAACCATCAAACTCTGGCATATACAGATCAACCAATATTACATCAGGCAGCTTATTAGCGTCGCCTTTGTTTTGCTCCAGGAAACCGATCACTTCCGCTCCGTTCGCTGTGCACATCACTTCATATTCAAGCTGGTATTTGCTTAATATCCTTTTCAGGATAAAGTGATCCAAGGGACTGTCGTCGATGAAAATAAGCTTTTTCATGGTTGGTAATAAAGCTTTTACAATCAAAGTTAATAGGCCTTTACGATATATTATATAGTGTTTTTACGGTATCTGCTACGTATTAACCGCTGTTTGTGCTACAATCACCCTGTAAAACAATCGATACAAAAGCCCTTTCCATCGATTCTTAGGCAATATTTGTGAACCAATACGTTTTACGAATGTTTTTGCTACAACACTTGTTACCCCCTTTGAGTGGAAGAGCATTCATGGAAATTAATTTGATAAAGCTATGATTCTACTTCTTTGTGGGTTATCAGGGGCAGGCAAGTCTACACTGGCCGCACACGTGAAAACCAAGCTTGGGCGCTCCGATGTTCCGGTCGAAATAATGGACGCCGATGAATATCGCCAGAAATTATTTAAAGACCTGGGCTACACCCGCGAAGACCGCAATGAAAATATACGCCGGCTGGGATTTATCGCCAATAAATTCTCTTCACAAAATATTATTACCATCGTAAGCGCAATAAACCCCTATGATGATATACGCAAAGAACTGATAGATACTTACCCCTGCGTAAAAGTCGTTCACGTTGATTGCAACCTGAATGTATTGATCAAGCGTGATACTAAAGGGCTTTATAAAAAGGCGCTGCTGCCCGATGGGCATCCTGATAAGATATCAAATCTGACAGGCATTAACGATCCGTTTGAGACTCCGGAGAACCCAGACTTGTATATCAATACAAGCCGGCAAACCATAGGGCAATGCGTTGACGAAGTTCATGCTTTCGTAATACACAATATCATAAAGGAGAATTATGCCATTAACCCTTTCGTGAATGTGGCAGTCTGACAGAAAGAAAAACTATTAACTGATGCAATCGAAAACGCTGATGGTAGTGGGAATGCACCGCTCCGGCACATCGCTTATTTCAAACTGGCTTTACAAATGTGGTTTACAATTGGGCGAACATTTGCTCGAAGCAAACCACGGTAATGTAGAAGGACATTTTGAAGACGTTGAGTTTTTGCGAATGCATGAGGAGATCCTGACCAGTAACGCCTTCCCCGCGTCCGGATACGTTTATGATAAGGTGATCGACATCTCGGTTTATCAGCTCGAGAAGCTGAAAAGTGTCATCAAAATAAAAAATCATCTCTACCGTCAATGGGGATGGAAAGAGCCCCGCACCTGCCTGTTTTTGGACCTTTACCGCGAACTGCTGCCAAACTCCAAATATCTTGTTATCGTGCGCGACTATGCTGCAGTGGTTCACTCCCTGCTGAAAAGAGATTTCGCAGAGCACGAAGAAAAATACTTGCATAGGAAAAAATTACAACGCCTGGTCTGGCTTTATTTCAGGCGCAGCAAAACTTCGCGTAAATTTTATAAAGAGCATGCCGAAGATTACCTGAAAGTATACATAGAGTATAATCAGCATATCTTAGATACGTTAAAAGAGCTTGCTCCCGAAGATTACATGGTGGTCAATTACTCCCTGCTCGAAAAAAGTGATAAAGAAGTATTTTCGTTTTTAACTGGGAAATGGCATTTCAAGCTGCAATACCACCAGTTTAATGAAGTGTATAAGAAGAATTTGATGAGCAAAGCATTTAACGTAGATGCTTACATTGATGATAAAGGACTAATAGATAAAGCCAAAAGTATTACCGATGAGCTAAAAAAGTACATCACCATACATTAAACAACCTCTTTGATCTTATAATTTTTCCCATTCAAATTAAATTCGTCACCGGTTTTACTCCCCAACAATTTACTACCGATTGGCGATGCCGGCGAAACAGCAAAATAGCCTTCTCCATTCAGTGTTAAAGCGCCCGCACTTATAGATAAATAAAATTTGCCATTATCGGTTATCACCAGGCTGCCCGGGATAGCTGAAGCTGAGGAACCATCTACATTGATCTGGTTTAGTGCTATCAATAATTTATTGGCTTCATTCAATTGCGCCTGATTTCGGTCAGTTTCCTGCTGCATCATTTCCCGGCTGGTTTCATACTTATCCCCCGCACTGCTTTTGGTTTCTTCACCGGCCGACTGTTGCGCATCATCAATTGCCTGTTTTGCAGTTGCAATGCGCGCCTTTACATAATTGACACAAAGCGTGTACAAGTCCCTTTTTAGGTTAGTCATAATTGGTGGTAAACGTAAATAATTATAAGAAATTACATGGCTATTTCCTTACCCTGGCGGGGATCCTCGGGTAATATTTCCATTTCGGGGCAACGAATGTAATCGGCATACCATTGTATAGCTTCCACAATATCCACAGCGTCATCCGAGGCGATACTAATAGTTTCAAAAGCATACAGGCCATCATCACACAACCCATATAGTTGTATCTCGCCCGAATCCTGGTGAAACTGCTCTTTATCAAGGCAAAACACCCTGACTTTCAAGTTAGTATCCCTTGAGTGGATCACATCCCTGCAGGGATTTTGGGGATCAGTAGCCAATAAATATACATTCTGAGCCATGCTTAGGTAACAGATTTGAGGGGCTTTGGTTTTTTCGTAGTGTAGTTAAAGTAATAGCATAAGTAGCTATTACATAAGCAAAAATATAGGAAACAGGCTCAAAAAAACAAATCAATCTGAAAAGAAAAACAGCCCTGGTGATACCAGGACTGCATATAAACTCTATAAGTCACTATCACGGAAAACGTTATGGATATAATTCCGTGATAGTTATTATTAGAATATTTTAATACGACTCGCTATGATAATGTGATACCGGGTCTACCCGCTTTAAAACAATATTGCTGACGGGCTTAACAATCAAAGGTATCTTTTCAACACGCGTCTCGCTGGTATCCAAACCGAAAGCCTTTGCCTCGCTCTGCGCTAGTTTTTTGATTGCGAAATAGCTATTCAGGATAAAGCCCTCAGCAATGCTGAATTCATTATTATAGGAAAGGAATTTCTCGATGATAACAAACTGGAAGTCGGCCGCCATATGGAATTTCTTCAATGACTCATATCGACTCAGAATATCCAATTCATTACGCGATACCATATCTTCCACTACTTTCCTGAACAATACATTTACTCGCGGTTGTATCCTGAACCCTAAGCGGAATTCTACCCTGATCACCTTACCCTCTTCAATTTCTTCCACGCTATATTCCATAGTATATGGGTCATCCATGCGCTCGATATGCAGGAACCAGTAGATATCCGCGCGCTTGGGTTTACGGCTGAAGATAGAATACATTACTTTTTGTTCTATCTGCTTACTGTTGTTTGCTTTGGTCAGATAGATCAGGTGGGTTGCATATTTTGATACGCCTTGATCTGCACTAAGTGCTTTAAGTAACGGTATCTGGTCTTTCAGGTCGATAAAATGCAGGAAGCGGTTATTGATCTTTCGCGCCCGGAACCAAACGTACATGGTAAATATCAAACCAAACTCAAACACCAGGAAGAACAACCTCTTGAGTATCTTCACTGAGTTAGCAAGGAAGAATGAGAACTCAACCGTAATAAACACGCAAAGTATAATGGTAACTATCCAGATAGGCCAATGCCTTTTGTAACGCATGTAATAATACATCAATATGGTGGTCATCAGCATGGCAATGGTGATAGAGAAACCATAAGCGGCTGTCATTGCTGATGAGGTCTGAAAGTATAAGGTAACAGCGACACAGCCAAAACATAACACCCAATTGATAGCCGGGATATAGATCTGTCCGCGAATATTGGATGGATATTTAACCGTGATACGTGGCCAGAAATTCATGCTTATTGCCTCACTTATCAGCGTGAATGAACCGCTTATGAGTGCCTGGCTGGCGATAATAGTAGCAAATGTCGCGATGATCACACTTGGTATCAAAAACGTATGTGGTACGATGGCATAAAATGGGTTAACTGAAGCAAAGTTTGGCCGTGTTACCTGTGCAAGCACCCATGCACCTTGACCGAGATAGTTCAATACAAGGCAGGTTTTTACAAAAATCCAGGCCATCTGAATATTCTTTCGCCCGCAGTGACCTAAGTCTGAATATAGCGCCTCGGCACCAGTAGTACAGAGGAAAACTGCACCCAAAAGCCAGAAACCATTGGGATGAGTGATCAGCATCCGGATTCCATAGTAAGGACTTAAAGCTTGCAGTATACCAGGGTTGTGTGATACCTGGATAACACCAAGCGTACCGATCATCAAAAACCAGATGAACATGACCGGGCCAAACGCGGCACCCACCACTTTGGTACCAAACTGCTGAAAAAAGAACAGCAAGAGTATAATACCGATGACGATACCTATAATGAGCCAGCTTCCCGGCACCATTATATTCGCTAGTTTTGGTACCTGGCCCAAGCCCTCGATAGCTGAAGATACCGAGATGGGCGGGGTAATGATACCGTCGGCAAGCAAGGTGCCAGCTCCGATAATAGCTGGTATGGCAAGCCATTTGCCATATCTCCTGACTAATGCGTACAATGAAAATATACCACCCTCACCGTGATTATCGGCCTGTAGAGTAATAAAAATGTACTTGAATGTGGTTTGCAGGGTTAGCGTCCAAAAAACGCAGGATATAGCACCGTAAACAAAATCAACATTGGATGTGCCGCCCTCTTGCAGCAGTGTTTGAAATGTGTAAAGTGGGGACGTTCCAATATCTCCGAAAATGATTCCGAGGGTGATCAGCAGACCTGCTGCTGAAACTTTTTTAAGATGGGGGTTCATGCGACCTTGGGGTATTTAAAAGCGCGCAAATGTATTTAATCTACTTATATCAAGCAAGTTAATTATTGCGATTCTCTAAAAGAGCCGAATAAATCCAGGAATTTATGTTAAAAAAATAGCTAATAAATTATTAATTAAATAATTACAGAAGGATGATAAAGGCTATAAATATCAATTGCAAAAAAGGAAGTACCCTCTTTTAAATTTTTGGCAAATCTTATTGAGCGGTAAAAAATCAGTTTTGAACTTGCTTTTTTAATGCGGCTTCGCCAAATCTGATCAGGTCGGGCGCTTTGATAAAGCCTACCGTACCTAAAACAGCTTCGCCTTTGGAGTTAAAAATGATGAGCGTTGGATAAGCCTCCATTCGCCACTGAGCAGCCAGTTGAGGGCCGACCCCTTTTTCCATATCAATAGCTACATTGATGAAGTTCTTATTATAAAACTCAGCTGCTTTTTTATTCTTGAAAGTAGTGGCTTTTAACATTTTGCAGGGGCCGCACCAGGTTGCATATGCATCTACAAAAATATATTTATGCTGTGCTGCCGCCTGTTTCAGGGCCGCATTCCAGTCATCTTCAATAAAAACAATTTTAGAATTATCTGTACTCTGCGCTATTGCAGGGGCATGGAAAATGATCAGCAGAAAAGATGTAACGATGCCTAAAAGCAGGTTTTTATATTTCATGATACCAAAAGTGCATAAAGATAGCACATATACTTTTACGTGTATATGTGCTATTTGTTGTTTAAATATTAGCGATGGCGCTCTTCAGGGCGTTGCTCACGCTGTGGTTGCGGCTGCTGCTGAGGACGCTGTTGTTGTTGCTGGCGTTGCTGCTGTGCTTGCTGCTGACGTTGTTGTTGCTGCGCCTGTTGTTGACGTTGTTGGGCTTGTTGTGCCTGCTGTTGCTGACGCTGCTGAGCTTGTTGTTGCTGACGTTGTTGCGCTTGCTGCTGTGCCTGTTGTTGACGCTGTTGCGCAGCTTGCTGTTGACGTTGCTGAGCTTGTTGAGCCTGCTGTTGCTGGCGTTGCTGTGCCTGTTGTTGTTGACGTTGCTGAGCTTGCTGCTGGCGTTGTTGTTCAGCCTGCTGTTGACGCTGCTGGTTCTGCTGGGCCTGCTGTTGTTGTTTTTGCTGAGCTTGTTGTTGCTGGCGTTGCTGTTCTGCCTGCTGCTGACGCTGCTGATTCTGCTGAGCCTGTTGTTGTTGGCGCTGTTGAGCTTGCTGCTGTTGACGTTGTTGTTCAACCTGCTGCTGACGCTGTTGCTGTTCAGTTTTTTGCTGCTGCTCTCGGTTGGCGTTTTGCTGACGTTGCTGCTCAGCTTGCTGCTGTTGACGCTGTTGTTGCGTGCGTTGTTGTTCTGCCTTTTGTTGTTGCCCGCGGTTAGCATTTTGCTGGCGTTGTTGCGCTTGCTGCTGCTCACGGTTAGCATTTGGCTGATTTGACCTGTTAGCTTCGGGTCTGGCGCCACCCTGTGCTGGGTTTGGCTGTGCAGCATTCGGGCGGTTCGGCGCAGGGCGATTTACGGGCTGATTAGCCGCTGGTCTGTTATTATTTACACGTACAATCTTGTTGTCAGGTGTAGTGGCGCGCGCCACAGTAGCCAAATGAGCCGCTGCTGTACGGTTAAAACCGCCGTTATTGGCAATCCTTTGGTTAGGATGCTGGTTTCTGTAAGCGCTTGCATCTACTACTCTCGCAGGGCGTGCATCCGGTGCTTTTTGTACCGCAGGACGATAAATATTTACCGTATTACGTGATACGCTTGCAATGCCTGGTCTGGCAGCATTATTGATATTGTATACCCTCACATTATTGTTACGGGTAACCTGCCTGATCTCCTGCACACGCGGGCCGCTTATGTAAGTGACGTTATTCTTTACATAAGTATTATTAATAACGGTAGTATTATGGATAATAGTTACCGAACGCTGACGTGGAACGTAATAATTATAGATCTGCGGACTGTTGATATAAGCCTGAGGTGCGCATGTCCAGTAATAATCTGGTGCTTCGTAGCCACCACCGATAGATATGCTGATACTGATACCTGGCCTTAAAGGAGCCCAGCCGTAATAACCACCGCCATGACGCCAGCTTACCCACGCCGGTGCCCACTCGTGGCCCGGGATCCATTCCCATCCGTAATAATCATCATAACGCCAGCGACCGTAGTGGAACGGAGCCCAGCCCCATTCATAGTCGGACACCCAGGTATTACCGTAATCAGTTAATACCCAGTGACCCCGTGTGGCGTAAGGCCTGAAATCACCGTCGACATCCGGCACCCAAACATCGCCATATTCAGGATCGCTAACCCAGGTACCATACGGCCCCAGTTGATCGTAAAATTCCTGGTCAGAAATATAGCCCCCCTGGGCCATACTTTTGCCGGGGACTACCAGCGATAATAACATCACCAGCAAACCTATTCCCCATATTTTATTTAAGCTTTTCATTAGTTAGATTTTTTGAACCGCGAAGGTATTTTATTCTGTATACCGCCGCATCATATTTTATAATATTTATATATATTTTGATTAGTAAAACAATAAAACGTTTAACCGGATAATTGTTTTACAAAATATATGCCGACCCGGTACACTGCGATAGCGATATTTATTCACAGGGTTTTGATGTGGGGCATTAATTGATACTTTTGTTCATCTCAATACATTAACACTATGAATACAGTACACATTCCACGCCTGGACCTGAACACTTATATTAACGGTACCCCTGAACAAAAGAAAAGTTTCTCGGATGAAATTGGCAAAGCTTTTAACGATACCGGCTTTGTAACTATTACCAATCACGGATTAAGTAAAGAACTGATAGACAAGCTATACCAGCAAGTTACCAGTCTTTTTAAGCTGCCAGAAGACACCAAATTAAACTACGAAAAACCCGAGCTGGCAGGCCAGCGTGGCTACACCAGCAAAGGCAAAGAAACGGCTAAAGGCTTTAAAGTGCCCGACCTCAAAGAGTTTTGGCAGATCGGCCAAACAGTAACTGATAATGATCCGGTTAAGAACGAATATCCTGAAAATCTGACCGTAACAGAACTCCCGGAATTTAACCCGACTACCCGCGAAGTGTATCAAAAACTGGAGAGTGCCGGACAGCATTTGTTACGGGCAATAGCCGTTTATCTGGATTTACGAGAGAATTACTTTGATGATAAAGTGCATAATGGCAACTCTATCCTGCGCACATTACATTACTTTCCTATCGAAAATCCTGACTCTTTGCCAGCAGATGCTGTACGGGCCGGAGCGCATGAAGATATCAACCTGATCACTCTATTAATAGGCGCAAGTGCTGATGGCCTTGAACTGCTTACCCGTGAAAATGAATGGTTCCCGGTTAAGGCACATGGCGAAGATGTGGTAGTGAACGTAGGTGATATGTTGCAGCGTTTGACTAACAACAAACTAAAATCAACCACACACCGCGTAGTAAATCCTCCTCGCGAAGAGATGAAGAACTCACGCTACTCGGTACCTTTCTTCCTGCACCCAAAATCAGGTATGGATCTTACCTGTTTGGAATCATGCATCGATTCGGAGCACTCGAAGTTGTATAGCGATATGACTGCGGGTGAATATTTGGATGAAAGGTTGAGAGAGATTGGATTGAAGAAATAAAAGTTGACGGTTTGCAGTAGGCGGTTCGCAGTTAAAAACGTTATGCAAACTGCCTACTGGCAACTGCAAATTACCTTTTCATTTCCTCATGAATCGCTCTCAGAAACTCATCAGCGTGACGTGAGCCTATGATATATACCAGCCCATCACGATCAGTAAGGTGGATGGCATCACTTCCGGAGGTATAAAAACGGATGGTGCCTTTTTGGTGCAGGTTATAAACGGGGTTGTTCAGAAAATAGCGGCTGTATTTGCCTTTTTCAACTTTCACAATACTGTTCAGGTCGATCTTTACCAGGCGGGTAGTCCACAGGCCGTCTATCAGGATGCTTTGATTATAAACGCGGGTACGGAAATGCAGCAGGAAACCCATGATGATGGAGATGATAATGATACCAAATCCCACTACGGCCAATATCTCCGATTTATTCTGCTCGTCTGAGAAAAAATCAAAAGTATAGGCTGCAAAACAGAATGTAGCCAGCACCAGCCGGATGGTAACAGGTATCCACTCGCGGCCGAGGTATTGCTTCTCAACAAAAACCGGTTTTTCTACAGTCATAATTTAAACAGTTCGAAGATAGTAACTTTTTTAGTTTTCGCAGTCACTTTATACCTGTTGTCGGGCCGGTAACCCCCTATCCAGATAATTTCGTCATTACCATTTACCAAAAGCGGGATCTGCGGTTTTTCATGCAATGGTACTTTCTGGTGCACAAAAAAATCGCTTAGCTTCTGCCTTGTCTTCATCCCAAGCGGGTGAAAATGATCGCCTTCACTCCAATGACGCAGTGTTAACGGATAGATCAGCAAATCTGCATCAATCGATACCGATAAAGGGTTATCTCTAATAATCAACGGCGAATCATCATGCAAAATGTTCAATTGGTAATTATTGAATTTTACCTGGTGCTGATCTTTATTGATTAAGACAACTTCACTTGATGGATTATGTCTCTCTGCAAGTATCAGTTTATCCCGATCAAGTAACAGCATATAACCAGTCGAACCAAATACTCTGCCCGAATGCTTATCCAATGAAGAAATGATGTCCTCAACGGTACTTTCATTAAACCCATATTCCTGAAGCAAACCATAAAGCAGCAGAAATTGCGGATTGAGTTTTTTTACCTCTTCTAAGCTGATATGGATATCGCCACCATGAAAAGTGAATATTTCCTTCCTTAATTCATCCAGTTTCTGCTCCAGCAATATTTCAAGCCCACGGAAATGTTTCAGGTTGCGCTCAAAGGTATCTTCCAGCGATGGATTAAGCTCTTTTAGTTTCGGGATTACTTCAAGGCGTATCTTATTCCGGGCATATTTGGTTGAGTTGTTGGAGCTATCTTCTACATATTGCAAATTTTCCGTCTTTACAATATCCTGTATATCATCGCGTTTTAGGAACATTAAAGGACGCACTATAGACCCATTTTTAGGCAATATCCCATGCAGGCCGGCAATGCCTGTCCCCCGCGTAAGGTTTAGCAATATAGTTTCGATGGTATCATTCTGATGATGCGCCAGGGCAATCACGTCGTAGCCTGATTGCTGCGACAGCTCTGCAAACCATTGATAACGAAGCTCGCGGGCAGCCATTTGTATCGAGATCTTTTTTTCAGCGGCATATTTTTTGGTGTCAAAATTTATGGTGTGAAATGGTACGCCGGATTTACCGGCCAGATCCCTTACAAACTGCTGATCGGACAAAGCTTCGTTGCCCCTGAGCTGGAAATTGCAGTGGGCTATGCCGAAACTGTAACCGGCGGCTTTTAGTAAATGAACCATAACAACCGAATCCATACCACCGCTGACGGCTGCCAAAACGTTGCTGTCGCGATTAAACAGTGCATTTTTTTCAATAAAATCAATGAAATTTTTAACCGGCAGCATCACCAAAATTATTAATTTAATAACCCCAACCAAAAAACTAATTTTGCGCCCGTGAGGAAATACTTGTTCACCTTAATATTACTGACATTGGTAACTGCGGTGATGGCCCAAAAAAAATCGGTCATCAACCTCATCAAATCCCAAACCTTAAAAGGAGTTAAGGTTAACGGAGTGGATGTATTGAAGGTTTATGGCGGTACCTTTCAGCAGGATTATTCTACGCTGACTTCGGACAGCGCCTATTTTCACCAGGCTCAAAACACTTTTGAGGCATTCGGACACGTAGTGATCAGCCAGGGCGATACGCTGAATATTTATTCGGACAAGCTGAATTATAACGGGAACACCAAGATCGCCATCCTGACCGATAACGTCCGCATGGTTGATAAAGATGCTACGCTCACTACCAACTATCTAACTTACAATACGGCGACTAAATATGGTACTTATACAAATGGCGGCAAGCTGGTAAACAAGGATAACACACTTACCAGTAAAAATGGCTATTATTTTGCCAATACAAGAGATTCCTATTTCCGCTATGATGTGGTGCTATTAAGCCCGGATGCGACCACCAAAACGGATACGCTGCGATACAACACCAATTCGAAGATCGCTTATTTCTACGGACCTACTCACATTTATGGCAAAAAGAAAGATGGCGACAAGACCAAAGCGAGCCCTAAGGATAATGACACACTTTACACCGAAAACGGCTTATACAATACCGTAACCGAACAGGCCTTTTTTGGTAAGAAAAACCTATACAGTCAGGGAGCCAAGACGCTAAAGGGCGACAGCATGTTTTACGACCGCAAAAAAGGCTATGGCCGTGTGGTAAAAAACATCACCTTTAATGATAATGAGCAAAAGATGACAATGAAGGGTGACCTGGGCACATACTTTAAATCAGACGAGCGAACGGTAGTTACCGAAAATGCTTACGGCATTATTGTCACGGAGGAAAAAGATACGTCGAAAAAGGACTCCGTACCGCCGAAACCGGTCGTCAAATCCGACAAAAAAGCAAAAGCCGACACAAGTAAGGCTAAAGCCCCTCCAGCAGGAAAAACTGTCGTAGCTCCTGATAAATCAAAGCCGGTTGTCAAACCAGATAACAAAGCAGGTGCGCCTGCGAATACTATGCCTTTGAAGGAAATTCCAAAAGGCAAATCAGATTCCATATCTGATAAAAATGTAAAAGTGAAAAAGTCTGACTTAAAGGTTAAACTCCCGGATAGCCTTTTAAAGAAAGACACGGCCCGGATAAAGCATGATTCGATCTACATGACCGCGGATACGCTGGAGACCCGGATGCTTACTTATAAAGACTTTAAGGACATGCAGGAAAAAATTAGGCTGTCTCACATTGTCGATACGACTAAGAAAGCGCCATCAATTGTTTACACCAAGCCGGTGAAGGAGATAGAATTGTTGCCACCACCATTTCATCCCGATACAGCCGCCTTGCATCGTAATTTATTAGCACAAATCAAACCTGAAATATTGACGGGGATAGCAAAAAGAGATTCTGCTAAGGTTGATTTTGCGGCGAAAGGCGGGAAAAAGGATAAAAAAGATAAGAAGGCTAAAGCAGATGTTCCTGTTAGACCTGGCGCCGAGCCCCCGGCCCCGGTTATGCCTAATTTGAATAAAAATGCAAAGCAGCCAGAAGCGCAGCAACCGCCAAAGAAACTCACCAAGCAGGACAGCTTGAAACTGGCAAAAAAGGATAGCCTGGAGAAAGTGAAAAAAGCATCGGATTCTGTATATGTCACGCGGAAAATTAATCTGAGTGATACTTCACGAATAAGAATACTCAGCGCGTTTCATCATGTTAAATTGTTCAAATCTGATTTGCAGGGAAAATCTGATTCGGCGTTTTACAGTACCAGCGATTCGGTGATACGCCTGTATGTACATCCAATTATCTGGACACAAGGCTCACAGTTATCGGGGGACACGATCAACCTGCAATTGAAGAACAAGAAGTTTGATAATATCGAGCTCTTTCCGAATGCATTTGTCGTCAATATTGAGAAAGGTGATTCGACGCATTTTAACCAATCGGCAGGTAAAAAAATGCGTGGTTTCTTTAATAATGATAAGTTAGAACGTTTGTTTATCGACGGTAATGCAGAAACCATTTATTTCTCGCGCGACAGCGGGAAAGTAAGCGGCATGCAGCGATCGCTGAGCAGTCGTATCCGGATCAACTTTAAAGACAGCAAGCTGACGGATGTAACCTTCCTGGCCAAGCCGGAGCATCGTTACGGCCCATTGGATAAGTTTACGGAGGATGACAAAATATTGAAAGGCTTCTTGTGGAAACCAAAAGAAAGACCTGCTTCAAAAGAAGAGATTACAGCGCCCAAAAAGAAAGAACCCGCTAAAAAGCCATCGGATAAAACCAAAGCACCGCCTAATGATAAGCAACCATTAAATAAACCGCCAGATGGTAAAGCGGCAAAGGATACCAGCGATAATAAACAACCTTTAGATAAGCTTCCGGGAATAAAAGCGGGCAAAGACACTAGTGTGATTAAAATGCAGAAGGATACCAGTGCAGTGAAATTACCTAGGGATACCAGTGCAGTGAAGTTGAAGGTTGATACTGCGCTGAAATCTCCGGCGAAGAAGGAACAGGAAGTGAAGAAGGACAGCACGGCAACCAAGCCTGCCAAAAACCAATAAATAGAGGTTCGAAATATCCCATCGGGATAACCGCTTTGTAGAAAATAATTAATGGAGATTTGTGCGTCGTTAGGTGCTACCCTTGCGACGGATGCATACGGGGGATTACACCTACGGAGCAATTTTTTCTTTTTTGGTTTATTCTACAAAGCGGTAGCTCCTAACGGAGCAATAATCAAATATGATCATAAAGTTTTATTGCACGGTTTCTAAAAACCCAATCAGCTTTTCCATCGCCCTCGCCCGGTGGCTGATCTTGTTTTTATCCTCCAAGCTCATTTCAGCAAAGGTTATATCGTAGCCATCGGGCTGAAAAATTGGATCATAACCAAAGCCGCCGGTGCCTGTGGTTTCATGACGGATAATGCCTTCCACCGTACCTTCAAATACATGCTCCTTCCCTTCCCACATTAATGAGATAACGGTAACAAACCTGGCTTTGCGATTTTCAACTCCTTCCAATCCCGCCAAAGCTTTTTTGATATTGGCTGCGTGGTTACCATGTTCTCCGGCATAGCGCGCAGAGTAAACACCGGGTTCACCATTTAAAGCATCTATCACCAAACCGCTGTCATCACCAAAACAATTCAGGTGATATTTATTATATACGTATTTGCTTTTGATGGCGGCGTTCTCTTCAAAGGTTGATCCGATTTCTTCGATATCTTCCGTACAGCCGATATCGTTCAGCGTTAAGAGTTCAAAATGATTACCGATCTTATGGGATACTTCCTCCAGCTTGTGGCGGTTATTGGTAGCAAAAACTAATTTTAAAGACATAGATTATAAACTTTTCACCTGTTCCCAAAAAGCTTTCTTATTGTCCACACTATTCATCATCACGTCAAAAGCAAAAGTGTATAACAGGGTTATACCATTACTCTTCTCAACTTGGTTAAATTTAGGCTGATTAATACTTCTCGGGATAGCCTGTTCGCCGAGGATCAGTATAGTTTGAGGCTTAAAATGAGCAAGCAGCTCAGCGAATTCTGAGGCGTTTTTGGCAATGTTCAATATAGCAACGTCTTCCTTTGTATGATTTTTTCGTCCAAGTACTGCTTCGAGTGCTGCCAGGTGGTCATCAGCAATAAAGTCATTGTGAGGATAATGGGTCAATACCAGGAAATGTTTTTTGTTAGAACCGAGATAATTAAAAACTGGCTTTGGCGTTACTGTTTCAGTTTGAGGCTGAGGGGCCGGAGTCTGCTGATTACCAGGTTTAGCGTAATTCCATTTATCTTCATTAAGCAGGTAAATTTCATCCTGGAGTATAAAACGTAGTGCCTGACCGCTTTCAACTTTCACTTTTAACAATTTTTAACCAAAAATAGATAATTGTTTGAGCGTTTATAAGCATATTCGCACAAATTATTAATAAACAGATTATTGCTAAATTTGCACCTTTGCATATTTTGCAGACAGATAAATTATAAATGAGAAAGTTCGGGACAGCCATTTTACTTACTATTTTAACAATTTCTATTTCCTTAGCGCAAACGCCTGCTGATACTTCGAAAAAAGTAACTGCATCGACCACGCCAGCGGCACCAACCGGGCCAAGGAAAGTGCTGGATAAAATAGCGGCCGTAGTAGGTAGCAGCATTATTTTACAATCGGATATAGAATTGCAATACGCCAACTACCTGGCAAGCGGTAACCCACCCGATCAATCGATCAAATGTATTATCCTGCGTAACCAGATGACGCAAAAGCTGCTTGCACAACAGGCCGTGATCGATAGCGTTACCGTGAAGGATGACGAGGTAGACAACGAGCTCGACCGCCGTATGCGAGGTATGACCGCCCGTGCAGGTGGCCAGGAAAGACTGGAGCAATTCTTAGGCCGTTCGACATTACAATACAAAGATGAGCTGCGCCCGGACATTAAGGAGAACATGATCGCGAGTAAAATGCGGAACAAGATAACTGAAAAGATCAGTGTAACTCCGTATGATGTAGAAAAATACTTTAAATCTATACGTCCGGACAGCTTGCCTACCTATAACAAGGAGGTTGAAGTGGGTGTGATACAGATCAACCCAAAATTGACCAAAGAAGAGAAAGAACTATACAAACAAAAGGCCCAGGAGCTTTTGGACCGCGTAAAAAAAGGCGAAGACTTTGGCGCGCTGGCGCGTCTTTATTCACAGGATACAGGTTCGGCACCTGATGGTGGTGACTTAGGCTTTGCAGATCGTACCACTTATGTAAAAGAGTTTGCCGCATGGGCATTCAAACTTAAAGCAGGAGATATATCGCCTGTATTTGAAACTGAGTTTGGTTTCCACTTTTTACAGGTAATTGAGCGACGTGGCGAACAGGTACATGTGCGCCACATCCTGATAACGCCTGCTATTACCCAGGCAGCCGTTGACCGTGGAAAACTAAAAGCAGACAGCGTTTACGACGACATGAAGAAAAACAAAAATGTCACTTTCTCTACTGCTGCATCATTCTATTCGGATGATAAAGACACGAAGTACAATGGCGGTATGATGTTGAACGCTGATAACGTAGAAACCCGTACTACTTATATCCCGACTGACAAGCTTGATCCGCAGATCGCTTTAACTGTAGATACTATGAAAGTGGGCACTATATCAAAACCACAACTTTTTACAGACCAAACCGGTAAAAAGAGCTACAAGATACTTTACCTGAAATCTGTCACGGATGCGCATAAAGCTAACCTGAAACAGGATTTCCCCAAAATAAAAGAAGTAGCTTTATCAGATAAGATCAACAGGACAGTGAGCGAGTGGTTCGAGAAAAGAAGGAAAGAAAACTTCATTAAGATCGATCCTGAGTACCAGGGTTGCCCTGCTCTTAAAGGATGGGCAAACACCCCGCTGGCAGCACAAATAAAACAATAATCCATATGCAGCACCGCACAGACGTTGAAGCAGCAGATGCTTTGAGGGATACCTACAAGCAAATCCTTTCCGAAATACATAAAGTGATCATCGGGCAGGATGAAGTAGTAAAAGCGGTGTTGATCTCTATCTTCAGCAACGGCCATTGTTTGCTGGTTGGCGTACCTGGTTTGGCCAAAACCTTGCTGGTGCAAACCGTATCGCAGGTGCTCGACCTTGATTTTAACCGTATCCAGTTCACTCCCGACCTGATGCCATCCGATATTATCGGCTCAGAAATATTGGGCGAGGACCGCAACTTTAAATTTATAGCAGGACCTGTTTTTTCAAACATCATCCTTGCCGACGAGATAAACCGTACTCCGCCTAAAACACAGGCTGCCTTGCTTGAGGCAATGCAGGAAAAAGCTGTTACTGTTGCCGGTGCAACACATAAGCTTTCGCCGCCATTTTTTGTACTGGCAACGCAAAATCCAATTGAACAGGAAGGAACCTATCCCCTGCCTGAAGCGCAGTTAGACCGCTTTATGTTCAATGTATCACTGGATTACCCGACACTGGAGCAAGAGCTTCTGATCGTTAGGAACACAACAAGTGATGCCACGCCGGAAGTAAAGAAAATATTAAATGCGGAGCAGATCATCTACTTCCAGCACCTGGTGCGGAATATCCCGGTAACAGATAATGTATTGGAATATGCCGTAAAGCTGGTTACCAAAACACGTCCAACCAGCGATCTGGCTTCGCCTGAAGTAAAAAGATTATTGAATTGGGGTGCAGGTCCGCGCGCCTCTCAATTCCTGATATTGGGCGCTAAATGCCACGCTGTTTTACACGGTAAATATTCTCCGGATATTGAAGACGTACAAGCAGTAGCCAAGCCTGTTTTAAGACACCGCATCATCCGCAGCTACCACGCGGAAGCGGAAGGGCTGACGGCAGATGATATTATTTCGCGATTGCTCTAGTGATTAGAGATTAAAGATTAGTTGATTAGGACATACGTAATGCTTAACTAATCACTGATTAACTAATCTCTATCATTGCTCCACCGCCGAGAATATCTCTAACACCACATCCCACTTGTGATCCTTGTCGATCTCCCAGATGCGTACATAGTTGTAGTTGCTGACGATATCGCCTTTTCTGATCCGGGCATGGCCATAGCTATAGGCTAAGTCATTGCTGGTAGCGCGGCCTACGTTGATCGTTTCAGCAGTGATGCTAATGGCCTCATTATCCAGGAACTTCATGATCTTATCCTGACCTGAGACAGGTTCAAAACCCGGGAAATAAAAACGGGCCTCAGGACTCAGGAATTCCTTATAAGTAGCTAACGCCGAAAGTGTCAAAGCGTGGTTAAATGTCTTATCAGTGCCTATAATTACACTCCGGCCATTAAATGGGTCTTTACTCGGCGCAGTGTGCTTGGAAGTATCCGGCTCCTTAAAATCGGTTAATTCCTGAGTTTCACTTTCAGGATGCTGTATACCGAGATCAATCATCAACTTCATTTTACCCTCAACATCAGTACGCCAGATGGATACATAATCGCCATATACCTTATCATCTTCAGTTTTTCCGTTTTGATAAACGTATGGGCCTGCTGTGAAAGCCAAATCTCCGTTTGCGGATATACGTGCGAACTTTGGCTCCCAGGTTAAAGTACCTGGCTGCTTGTCGATAGAATTATAAAAGTCTGTAATTTTGATTGCTTCAGGCTTAAATACAATGCCTTCAGGATCGGCTACTGCTAAGAATGCATCTTTCATTCCCTTACGCTCAACAAGCCGTTTAAAGGCATGCTCGGCATCTATCACGGTGCTTACCTGCGCAGGCTTCTGTTGTGCAAAAATTAATAAGGGGCTAATAAATAAAAATGCAATTAAAATAAATCGTTTCATTGGCTAAAAAAGGTTTGGCAATTTACTAATAAAAGTCAAACTGCTGTATGGGTGTATAAACCCGCTGCTTGGGTATAAGTTTTTTATTACCGAAATTATTAACGGTTTCGACCGGCTAAAATTACAATACTTTAATATTTATAATCATTATTTATAAGCGCTACATTTTGCTCCATGTAGTGCCTTCCTTACCATCTTTTAGCTGGAAACCGATCTGTTGTAAACCATCCCTGATCCTGTCTGATGTCGCATAATCCTTGTTCATTTTTGCTCCGTTGCGCAATGCCACCACCATATCTAAAACTTTCGGAAGATCATCATTTGCAGCCTGTTCGTTCTTCAAACCCAATACATCTATAATAAAATCATTCATCAGCTTCTTTAAAAGCTTCAGATTTTTTGCGTCGATCTTAAGCTTATTATCATAAACCGAGTTGATGATCCGTGATGCTTCAAACAATTCCGCTATTAAAACCGGGCTGTTAAAGTCATCGTTCATGGCATCGTAGCAACGCTGTTGCAATGGGGCTATTTCTACTTCAGTAATATTTGATGCATTCAGATTATCCAACAGTGTAAATGAATTCATCAGGCGCTTAAATCCTTTTTCTGACGCCTCCATGGCTTCGTTACTGAAATCAAGCGTGCTGCGGTAGTGCGCCTGCAGCATAAAGAAACGAACGGTCATCGGGCTGTACCCTTTGTTCAGCAAGGTATGGTTACCTTCAAAAAGCTCCTGCGGCAAAAAGCTATTGCCTAATGACTTGGACATTTTTTGACCATTAACCGTCAGCATATTGGTATGCACCCAATAATTGGCCGGCATTTTATTGCAGGAGGCCACATTTTGAGCTATCTCGTTAGTATGATGGGTTGGCATCAGGTCGATGCCGCCGCCGTGTATATCAAATTGGTGCCCCAGGTATTTGGCGCTCATTGCCGAGCACTCTAAATGCCATGCGGGGAAACCCAAACTCCAGGGTGACGGCCATTTCATCAGGTGCTCTGGTTTTGCCTTTATCCATAAAGCGAAATCCAATGGCCCGCGTTTTTCATCCTGCCCTCCCAGATCGCGGGTATTATTGATCATATCTTCCAGGTTGCGCCTGTTCAATATGCTGTAATTATGGTTTTGATTATATTTCTCTACGTCAAAATAAATAGAGCCGTCTACCTCATAAGCGTAGCCATGCTCCAGGATCACTTTTACCAGCTCGATCTGTTCACTGATATGCCCGGTAGCTGTAGGTTCGATGCTTGGTGGCAGCACATTAAATACCCGCATGATATCATGAAAGCCAACGGTATACTTTTGTACGATCTCCATCGGTTCCAGCTGCGCCAGTTTAGCTTTTTTAGAGATCTTGTCCTCTCCCTGATCGCCTGCATCCCCCTCCAAATGGCCTGCATCGGTTACGTTACGAACATAACGTACCTTATACCCTAAATGAGTAAGATATCTGAATACCAGGTCGAACGACATGAAGGTGCGGCAATTACCCAGGTGCACGTCGCTGTAAACGGTGGGACCGCAAACGTACATGCCCACATGAGGCGCATTAAGGGCTTCGAATTTCTCTTTTTTACGGGTTAAAGTATTGTATATAAACAGGCTTTGATCCATGTGGGCAAACTTACGATTTTTTCGATTTGAAGGTAATATGTGCTGTGTTAAATCACCAAAGTGCTATTGGTATCGGAGGTTTTTACAGTTGGTTGACGTTACTTCAACACCAAATCACTGCACACCGGGTAATGATCTGATAATTTCTTTTCGATAATTGCATAGTTCAGCACATCAAACTGCTGCCCCGCCATAATATAATCGATCTGGTAATTGGGGAAACTACCATTATAAGTGCGACCCATACCGGAGCCTTTCTCGCGGAAGGCGTTTTTCAATCCTTTGCTCATCTGGTTAACGGCAAATGAAGTTGGGGTATCGTTAAAATCGCCTGAAATGATGTATGGGTAAGCACAGGAATCTGCATGTCGCCGGATCTTGAATACCTGGTCGCTGCGTCTCTGAAAAGCAACTTTCAGTTTATAACCCAATCGTTTGGCTGAACCCACTTCGGGTTTGCCTTCTTTCGAGATATTGTTCAGGTAGCGGTAATCATCGGGATCAAAACGGATAGATTGTAAGTGAACACTATATACCCTGAATATTTTCTCCCCCTTTTTTACATCCACGTAAATGCATTGGTTCTCGTTTCTTCTATCATTCAATTGGATATAGCCATGGGCAACTATCGGTAATTTAGAAAATAACGCCAGCCCGATGGCTTCCGTTTTATTTTCAACTACCGACTCAAAGAAATAATTATTGCTCTTTAGAATTCTTTGTATCGAATCGAGCATATTATACTGCCCTTTGTTGCGGGAATAAAACTCCTGGAAACCGATAATGTCCGGCTGCTGATCGGCTATGATGGATAATATTTCGTGCTTAGTAGGAATGTCATTCTTTGAACCATAACGTTTAAAATTATGAACGTTGTAGGTCATAATCCGTATGGCCTCGGCTTTTTTTATACCATAGGCTGATGGAAAGCGCAGGCCAATGTTCTTTTTCAATATGCCCCAGCCCAGTGCTATAGTGAGAATAGACAACAGCATCCATTTGCTTTTCCGGATTAGCCAATAAGCTATCAGGATAACATTTGCAAGCAGCAAAAATGGGTAAGCTAAACCAAAGAAGGCGATAGGCCAGAATTTTTCAGGGTTGACAACAGGCGCAAGGTAACTTATCAATAAACCTCCGCAACAGGCCACATTGAGCCAAAGGAAAAGCTTATCAATAAAATTTAGTCCTTTTTTAGGCTTCATTGTCCTTGCTGGCCCTGGATAATATTTCTTTTTCCTGTTTGTTCAGGCTTTCATAGCCCGATTCTGTAATCTTGTCTAATATACGGTCTATTTCGTCCTGGCGGGGTTTGCCTGAGGTATTTCTATCCGGATTTCTGGATACAACCCTCATTTTTGACTTTTTCCTGAAGATTCCGGTGATCGCGCCTATCCAATCGTTGCCGCGCTGTAATTGTTTGATATAGATAAAGCCGAATAAAGCACCGCCAAGGTGAGCAAATTCGCCACCCGCATTAGGACCAGCAATGCTTAAGAAATCAATGATAACATAGAATAAAGCTATCCATTTCAGCTTTATAGGGCCTAATAAGATCAAGTTTAAGCTGTAATCGGGCAGTAATGTGGCTGTGGCAACTATAATTGCCATTACGCTGGCCGATGCACCGACAACAGTGCTTCCGGTAACTGCTGCGGCGAAGAACGGAAAAACATTATAGGCTGCTACGAAAAAAATAGCGCCTGTCAGTCCGCCTAGCAAATACAGTCCAATAGTGCGTTTATTCCCCAGGTACTCTTCAAATATTTGCCCAAACCAATACAGCCAAAGCATATTGAATAGAATATGAAAGATCCCCGCATGCATAAACATGTAGGTAAAGGGCGTCCAGAAATGGCTTGCTAAACGGGGCAGAAATGAAGGGAGCAAAAGCAACTCGGCTGAATAGAAATCGATAAAACTGCTTTGAAATACCAGTCTGTCGATAACCCCGGCAATATTTACAAGTAGATAAACAAGCACATTTATACCGATCAGCAAGTTCACCCTGCTGCCCGATCTGAGCATTTTATATTGAATTTGTTGCCAGGTATTCATATATAGTTTATATCAATAAACGCACCAAAATTAGAAATAGTTGTTCGGTCTGTTCAATCGCCAGAATTTTACAACAAGGAAACCAAGCACCGCTCCGCCCAAATGCGCAAAATGCGCTACATTATCTCCCCCGCTTTGTTTGACTCCAAGCCACAACTCCAGCAACAAATAAGCTGGTATGATGTATTTCGCCTTAATTGGTACGGGGAAAAAGAGCATTATCATTTCCATGTTTGGGTAAAGCATCGCAAATGCTGCCAGCACTCCACAAATAGCCCCGGAGGCTCCTACCAGCGGGGTATTATAAATATTATATAACTTCTGCGCTACCGGACCAAATGCCATATAGCTCGAATCCAATTCAGGATGTGCTATTATAAATCCCCCCGTAATACTGTGTATTTGGATAGCCTGCACAATCCATTGCAGAATAATCGCCCCAATACCGCAAATAAAATACAGGTTTAAGAAACGCTTAGGCCCCACGGTGTGCTCTAATATCGGTCCAAACATAAACAGGGCCAGCATATTGAAAAATATATGCGCCAAACCGCCATGCATGAACATGTAGGAAATGATCTGCCATAGCTTAAAGTTTGGCGAATTGAAATAGTATACCGCCAGCCATCTGTCCATATCAAAGACATTCCTTAACAGAAAGGAGGCGACAAAAAAGATAACGTTTATAATCAGCAGGTTTTTTACAACCGGCGTTATATTGGAAAAGGGCGATTGCCTGTATGCACTCATAGGTAAAATTTAGTTCTTTTATTTTTCAAAACGTTCGGCTAATTCATTTAGGGTAAATGTACTGATAACAGGCTTACCGTTCAATGCCAGGTTCGGCATATGACAGGCAAAAAGCTGGTCGATCAGTAAGTTCATTTCTTCAAGCGATAGCTTTGCTCCTGCTTTGATCGCCCCATTACGGGCCAGCGACCGGGCCAGGTTATCGCGTTTATCTAACTTCAATATAGCCAGGTTATTTTTAAAACCTTCCAGCAAATGTTCAAGTAATGCATGTTCGGCCACATTATTCAGGTCAGCAGGTATACCTTCTACCACTACGGTATTTTTACCAAACTCACGAATATCAAAACCCAGTCCGCGGATATCTGGCAAAAGCTCTTTCAACAATTCAAAATCTCCCGCATTAAGGGTAACAGATTGCGGAAACAGGCTTTGCTGACTGGTTCCTGAATGGTTATCCAGTTGCTGCAAAAAACGCTCGTACAATATTCTTTCGTGTGCCGCCTGCTGATTGATCAGCATAAAACCAGACTTGATCTGCGAAAGGATATACCGGTTATGTATCTGGAACAATTGCCGCTCGCTCGATTTGCTTACTTCCTGCTCCTGCACTGGAATGGTTACTTCGGAATGCAATTCCTGCTGCACATCCGACCCTTTCCTGGCGATCTCATACAAAGTGTCCCAGTTTTGTGGAATAGGTGTGCGGTGATGATCACCTGCTTCGCGAGTATAAGAAGTCGGTGATGATCGCTCAGTCCTTGGGGCCTGCGGTTCGTTGGCAAACGGGTTGAAGTCCGGGTTGAAGCTGATGGTCGGTTGCACGATCTGCTCCATCGGTTTTTCCGTTATCAAATGCCCGATGCTGTTTTCCTGGTCAAAATCCAGCGTCGGCGTGATATTATATTTACCAAGAGAGCGCTTCACCGCCGAGCGGATGATGGCGTAGATCGATTTCTCGTCCTGGTATTTTATTTCTGTTTTGGTCGGGTGTACGTTGATATCAATTTTGGATGGATCGATATCGATGAACAATACATACAGCGGGTAGCTTTCGTCAGGCAATAATTCTTCAAAAGCCGTGAGCACTGCATGGTTCAGATAAGCATCCTTTATAAAGCGGTTATTCACAAAAAAGAATTGCTCACCACGTGTTTTCTTGGCGAATTCCGGCTTACCTACATACCCATGTAATTTGATGATAGATGTATCTTCCTCAACCGGAACCAAACGTTGGTTATAGTTATTCCCGAACAAATAAACGACGCGCTGTTTCAGAGGTCCTGCCAATGCATGGAAAATCTCTTGCCCGTTGTGATGCATCGTAAAAAATATGTGCGGATTAGCCAAGGCTATACGCTGAAATTCGTCAATGATATGACGCATCTCAACCGGGTCACTCTTTAAAAAGTTACGACGCGCGGGTGTATTGTAAAACAGGTTTTTTATGGAGGTGGAGGTACCGGCCGTAGTCGAACAAGCCTGCTGGCTTACTACATCTGAACCTTCGATCAGGATGCAGGTGCCTAACTCATCCTCATGACGGCGGGTTTTTAATTCTACCTGCGCAATCGCCGCTATGGAAGCCATCGCCTCACCACGGAAACCCATAGTACGAATAGCAAATAAGTCTTCGGCCTTTCTTATTTTAGAAGTAGCATGGCGCTCGAAGCACATGCGCGCATCGGTGACACTCATCCCTGCGCCGTTGTCGATCACCTGTATCAGTGATTTCCCGGCATCTTTCAGTATCAGTTGTATCTTATCCGCCCCGGCATCAATCGCATTCTCGATCAGCTCCTTTACTGCCGACGCGGGCCTTTGCACTACCTCTCCTGCTGCAATCTGGTTGGCTACCGAATCTGGTAAAAGCTGAATTATATCTGGCATTTAATCAATTTCCCTTCTCCGCCCGCTGGTTAGCGGGTCATTTATGATGCTAAATTAAATATTTGGCCGCATAACTTTACCTTTTGACCGTGGTATATATACGATATGGTAATAAGTCGCTCATTATTATATTGGTGTGACAGATTTGATTAATTGGTCATTTGTCACTGGTCATTAGTCATTGGTATTATTCTATGATGAAATTTCGGTTATGCATGTCTTATGATTTACCCCATCGGGGTAATATGTTGGTAGAAAAGAGATACAATACCCATTTTTGCTCCGTAGGTGCAATACATCTTTGCAATGCCTAACGTTTAATATTGCACCTACGGAGCAAAAAAATATTTCAATTATTATTTCTACCAACATTGGCTCCTAATGGAGCCTATCAAGAAACCCATTTCGGCATCAAGCAAACTAATGACCAGTGACCGATGACAAATGACTTTTAAAAACAACATAATATGCAGATAATTGTATATCAGTAAAACCTACGCTTGCCAATGAAAAAACTTTTGCCGCTGCTGCTGTTGTTTTTATTTGCCGCCTGTACCAAACAACAGGATTTTAATGCTGATTTACTGGTAAAAAATGCCGTAGTGTATACTGTTGACGCTAGATTTTCCATGGCGGATGCATTTGTGGTGAAGGGTGGAAAGATAATCGCGGTAGGCAAAGATGATTCGCTGGAAGATATTTATAAAGCGCACCATGTAATAGATGCGAGCGGCAAACCGGTTTACCCTGGTTTTATTGATGCACATTCTCATTTTTACGCCTATGGGCTTAGTTTACAGCAGGTGGAACTGGCAGGCATGAAAAGCTGGGACCAGATTGTAGACTCTGTACTTACTTTTTCAAAACGTTATCCTGACGGCTGGCTGACAGGCCGGGGTTGGGACCAGAACAGGTGGGCAGTGAAACAATTTCCGACCAAGGAGAAACTCGATCAGCTATTTCCATTAAGGCCCGTATTGCTGACCCGCATTGACGGGCATGCGGCTATTGCTAACCAGGCTGCGTTGAACATTGCGGGTATAAAGCCCGGGCAAACCATTCTGGGTGGTGAAATTGAAACTGTAAAGGGAAAGCTTACCGGAATTTTAGTGGACAATGCTGTTGGAATAGTCAAACGAAAAATACCAGAGCCGACCGACCAGGAAACTGAAGATGCTTTTTTATTTGCACAAAGGAATTGCTTTGCTGACGGATTGACTACTGTTTCCGACTGCGGTCTGCCATATACAATGGTGAACACCATTGCCCAGTTACAGCATAAAGGCTCGCTGAAGATACGCATGTATGTGATGCTTTCGGACCGGAAGGAGAATTACGACTACCTGTTTAAACGGGGCGTATTTAAAACCCCTGGATTGGATGTACGTTCTTTTAAGGTGTATGCCGATGGCGCATTAGGATCAAGAGGAGCCTGCCTGTTGCAACCATATGACGACAGGAAAAATTGGAAAGGCTTTTTGCTAAGCGACCCGAAACATTTCCAGGAAATGGCTGAAAAAATTGCAGCAAAAGGGTTCCAGATGTGCACACATTGCATTGGCGACTCGGCGAATCGCGTCATCCTGAAAATTTATGCAAGTGTGCTGAAGGGGAAAAACGATCAGCGCTGGAGAATAGAACATGCGCAGGTAATAGCGCCTGAAGACTTCCATTATTTTGGCGATTACAATATTATCCCATCCGTACAACCAACCCACGCCACTTCCGATATGCGCTGGGCCGGGGTGCGTTTGGGTGAGAAACGATTAAAAACAGCCTATGCTTACAATCAACTACTTCAGCAAAATGGCTGGCTGCCGCTTGGAACTGATTTCCCGGTAGAGAATATCAGCCCGATTTATACGTTTTATGCAGCTGTTGAGCGCAAAGATCTGAAAGGCTATCCAGCAGGAGGATTTCAGCCTGAAAATGCGATAGGCCGTGCTGATGCGTTAAGAGGAATAACTATTTGGGCTGCCAAAGCTCAATTTGAAGAAAAAGAAAAAGGCAGTATTGAGCCCGGTAAATTTGCCGACTTTGTGATTTTGGACAACGATATCATGAAGATAAAAGGCTCTGATTTGCCCAATGTTAAAGTATTAAAAACCTACGTCAACGGAGAAAATGTATATGAGAAAAAATAAGTGGAGATTTTGTCTCCTTGCGCTGTCAGGATTTATATTAGTTCACTCGGCCTGCGCACAAAATCCCCCATTAATTGGTCAAACTTATATTAACGAAGAAAAAGCAGCAGAAAAAGCAACCGTCTTACTCAATAACGGCCAAAACCAGATCCCGCTGAAGGCATTGAGCCAGCTTACTATTGCCAGTATCCATTTCTCGTATCCTTATGCAGCCGCATTCGATAGTCTTTTGAACAAATACAGCGCTATCGAATCATTTAATGGGATGACCTACGTAGGCCTGCCGGGCCAGGGTGTACTGGATTTTGATACCAAACTCTACAATACCCTGATCATTCAGCTTACAGATGCTGATATGGCTAACCCGCAGATCGTGAGTTTTATTAATGAGAAACGGAGTTCAAAAAACCTGGTGATCGCATATTTTGGCGATGGTGGCTCATTAGCTAAGCTGGAGAATATCACCTCACCCATCATTTTTTCGAGCAAATCCTCACCTGTTTCGGCTATGTTTAGTGCGCAAGCCATTTTTGGCGGGATGGCTGTTACGCAGAATCTGGATAAAACCTATTCGCAGAAATACCGGTCGGGCACAGGTTTTACAACTACTAAAACCCGTTTACAATACACTGTTCCCGAGGAGGTGGGCATCAACGCCAATAACCTTACTGAAATTGATAAGATCGCCAACGAAGCCATTACCAACCAGGCCACTCCAGGTTGCGTCGTATTGGTAGCCAAAGACGGCAAGGTGATATTCAATAAAGCCTACGGCTATCACACTTACGACAAAACCATCCCGGATAAACTTACTGATATTTTCGACCTGGCTTCGGTAACCAAAATATCAGCTACGACCGTTGAATCCATGCGGTTGACAGAAGAAGGCCGGTTAAATATTGATTCGACCATCGGCACTTATATTCCGATGGCCCGCAAAACCAACAAAAATGATGTGAAGATAAGCGAACTATTGGAACACCAGGCTGGCTTGATACCGGACATTCAAACTTATGAAAAGCTGAAACCGACTGATATCAGCACTGATTCATCAGCCGCTTATCCTACTAAAGTTGCTTTACATTTTTATCTGCGCAAGGATTACTTCCGTGATGTGATGTGGGCAGATATGCTCAACTCACCATTAAAAACCCGTGGGCAATATATATACAGCGACTTGAGCATGTGCTTTATGAAAGAGATTGACGAAGCGATCACAGCGACACCGCTTAATGAATACGTCCAGGAAAACTTCTACGATCCGCTGGGTATGCAATTTGCAGGCTTTTTGCCATACAAGCGTTTCCCGACAGATCGTATAGTTCCTACCGAGAACGACCAGGTTTTCCGTCATAGCCTGTTAGATGGCTACGTGCATGACCCAACTGCCGCGTTATTGGGCGGTGTTTCGGGCAACGCGGGCTTATTCGGATCGGCTAATGATCTGGCTATTTTATACCAGATGCTATTGAACCGTGGTACTTACGGCGGCGATCAGTATTTTAAACCTGAAACAGTAGATAAATTCACTGCTAAACAATCAGATGTTAGTCGCCGTGGTTTAGGTTTCGACCGCTGGGACCCGATTGCCGACCGTCATTACCCGTCAAAACTGGCATCGCCAAAAACATTCGGGCATACAGGCTATACCGGCATAGGCGTTTGGGTTGATCCGACCTATAACCTGGTTTATATATTTTTATCGAACCGGGTAAATCCCAGTGTTAGCGATAAACTGTCCAGCCTGAACATTCGTCCACGGATACAGGATGCGGTTTACGAGGCGATACAAAAAGGATTGTAGGATTTCGGAGGTCGGAAGTTCGATTTCGGAATTGGCATTACAAGTCATATCGCAATCGGCATTCCAACTTTCGCATCGCAAACCATTCCGCACTCCGCATTCCTCTCAATGATTTTACACAGCTATAACACTATTGCCATAAATAGCTGTTAAACTTGCATCAGTGAAACTATTGCATGCATACCGGCGACGGACTAAGGCCGGCAACATGCGATAGTTTCATTACTAATTAGCAAGAGAGAGAAACCAAATCAATGAAGATCGGAATAGTATGCTACCCCACATTTGGCGGTAGCGGGGTTGTTGCAACCGAACTGGGCAAGGCCCTTGCAGATAACGGTCACCAGGTGCACTTTGTCACCTACAACCAACCTGCGCGACTCGATTTCTTTTCAGAGAACCTCTTTTATCACGAGGTTGCTGTATCAAAATATCCGCTTTTTGAATACCCGCCCTACGAATTGGCTTTAGCAAGCCGTTTGGTTGATGTGGTACGTTTTGAAAAGCTGGACATATTGCACGTACATTACGCCATCCCGCATGCTTCGGCTGCGTTTATGGCCAAGCAGATATTAATGACCTATGGCATTTATATCCCCGTAGTAACGACATTGCACGGAACTGATATTACCCTTGTTGGTAAGGATCGTACTTACCAGCCGGTTGTCACGTTCTCCATCAATAAATCGGACGGGGTTACTGCGGTATCCGAGAACCTGCGAAAAGACACTTACGACTTTTTTGAGATAGAGAATGAGATCCGGGTGATCCCCAACTTTATCGACATGCAGCGCTTCAGCCTGAAAGCAAAAGATCATTTTAAGAAAGCCATAGCGCCTGCCGGGGAGAAGATATTGATCCACACGTCCAACTTCCGCAAGGTAAAGCGTACGATGGATGTGATCAAGATCTTCGCCAAGGTGATCGAGCGTATCCCATCAAAACTATTAATGGTAGGCGATGGCGGCGAACGTACAGAATGTGAACAATTGGCGCGCGACTTAGGCGTAAGCGATAATGTACGTTTCTTAGGTAAACAGGATGCTATAGAAGAAATTCTTTCGGTATCTGACTTGTTCCTGATGCCATCACAATCTGAAAGCTTTGGTTTGGCAGCATTAGAGGCTATGGCCTGCAAAGTTCCCGTGGTAAGTTCCAACGCTGGTGGCTTGCCTGAATTGAATGTAGATGGCGTAACGGGTTTCCTAAAAGAAATAGGTGACATTGACGGCATGGCCGAAAGTGCGGTCTATATTTTGGAAGATGAAAATCGCCTGAAAAACTTTAAAGAAAACTCACTGGCTCGTGCTAAAGAATTTGACTTGTCGATCATATTGCCTGTTTACGAAAGCTATTACGCCGAAGTAATAGAGAAAAGTAAAGCGCAAATCTTATAGGTTAAAGGCGAAAGGATAAAGGTGAAAGGTTATTGGCATACTTTTTTGATGCCTTTTGCCTTTCACCTTTCTGCTTTTACCTCAACGAGAACCTTTTGCCTTTCACCTTTTAGCTTTAACCTTATTCGGCCGGAGTAAATTTCAAACACACCGGGTTACCGACTTCAATTTTATTGCGGGTAAGGGCTAATTTACCTGTTGCCTGGTCAATTCTGAACACCAATATATTATCGCTGTCCTGGTTGGCTGCCAAAAGGAATTTGCCTGATGGGTCGATAGCAAAATCACGTGGGTTTTTGCCGTAAGTTAACTGACGCTGAATAAAGCTAAGCTCTCCTGTCTCTTTGTTAATGGCATAAACCAGTAACGCGCTTGCATCTAAGCGGTCTGTAGCATATAGAAAACGACCGTCAGGCGAGATATGGATGGCTGCTGCTGCATTGGTACCTTTAAAACCGGCAGGCAGCATATCTACAGTTTGTACTTCTTTGGGATCTCCCCCATTGAATTTATACACATTGATGTTGCTGCCCATTTCCTGTAACAGGTACAAATATTTTTTATCCGGAGAAAATACAATATGGCGCGGACCTTTGCCCGGTTTTACGCTCACCGACGCGGGGTTAGCCGGAGACAATGGCTTTTCATCCGAAGCATGGTACCGGCAAATATTTAGCTTATCGGTGCCCAGGTCTGTATATAACAAGTATTTTTCATTAGGCGAAAAGAACGCTGTATGCACATGCGGACCTTCCTGGCGGCTTGCATCTGGCCCTTTACCCTGATCCTGGATATTCTGCGAAACTGGCTTTAGAGAACCGTCTTTATTTACAGGCAATACCACAAGGTTACCGCTGGTATAGTTCGCGACAAACACATTTTTACGGTCTTCATCAACCGAGATATAGCATGGATCATTGCCTTCGGACGATTGTTTATTCAACAGCGTCAGTTTACCAAGGTTCGGCTCGAAAGTAAATGAGCTTACGCCACCGTCTTTACCGTCTTCATTAACAGCATAAACAAAGTGATTATCCTTTGTAACGCATAAGTAGCTGGGGTTGCTCACACCTTCGATCTGGTTCAGATAAGCCAGTTTGCCAGATTCAACATAAAAGCGGTAAACCAGTATACCTTTACTTTTGCCTTTGGTATAAGTGCCGATCAGCAGGTCATAAGTAGATGGCGTCTTGTCTTTCTTTTGTGCATAAAGCAACACCGGAAATGACAAGGCAAGAATTAAGAGAAGTTTTTTCATTTTTAGGATGGTTAATACCCGCAAGTTAATAATTAAGGCAGAAAAAGGCGAAGAGTGGGAGGATAAAGGTGAAGGGCGAAAGGTAAAAGGTAAAGGAGAGGTCTAGAAAAACAAAGGTGAAAGATTTCAAACCTTTCACCTTTATCCTTTTACCTTTAACCTCCTTATATAAGGTGCTTTAATTGGATAATTTCCTTTTCATCCAGGTAACGCCAGCGGCCACGTGGAAGGTCCTTCTTGGTCAGGTTGGCATATACTGCCCTGTCCAGTTTCACAACCTCATAACCTAAATGTTCGAATATACGGCGCACTATGCGGTTTTTGCCACTATGTATCTGTATCCCTACTTCGCGTTTGGTACCACCCTGAACGTAAGAAATGGCATCCGGTTTGATAAAACCGTCCTCCAGCTCCAAACCAAAAGATATCTTATTCAGGTCGCCCTGGGTAAGGCTTTTGCTCAGCTCGGCGTGGTATAATTTGGTGATATTATTTTTAGGGTGAGATAGCTTGTCGGCCAGGTCACCATCGTTGGTCATTAATAATAAGCCCGTCGTATTGCGGTCGAGCCTGCCAATAGGATATATGCGCTCTCTGCTTGCTTTTTCAACCAGCTGCATTACTGTACGTCGTTCCTGCGGATCGTCCGTGGTAGTAATGTAATCCTTTGGTTTATTCAAAAGCACATAAACCATTTTCTCGCGTTTCAGCAATTCGCCGTTATAGCGCACTGCATCTTTATTCGGGTCGATCTTATGACCCAATTCCGATACCACTTCACCATTAACGGATATTACGCCCGCACTGATCAGTTCATCAGCTTTACGGCGTGAACATATACCGGCGTTAGATATATAACGGTTCAGACGGATCAAACCAGCGTCTTCGGCAGATTTCTTTCTTGCGCGTAATGGTTTATCTTCCGGGTTGCGTTCTGTCTTGAATGATGGTTTATTATTATAAGATGAGTTGGCCGATTTGCGGAATGGCTTATATCCTGATTCTTCCGAAGATCGTCCACTGAATTTTCTATCCGAAGACCTTTCATCACTTTTGAAACCTGGTTTACCAAAAGATTTCCTTTCAGAAGATTCACCTCCGAAACTTCTTTTTGGTCTGCCTTCTGATGTTGGCTTGCCTGCGTAAGGTGTTTTCCCTCTCGAAGAAAAACTTTTCTTTTCACCTGTTGGTGCATCACCAAAACTTCTTTTTGGTCTGTCTTCCGAAGTTGGCCTGCCTGAATAAGGAGTTTTCCCTCTTGAAGAAAAGCTTTTCCTTTCACCTGTCTGCTCATTGTCCCCAAAACTCCTTTTCGGTCTGCCATCTGAGCTTCCGCGCGAGAATGAGCTGCCACCCGAAGAACGACGCACTGGAGCATCACCGGATTCCGGTCTGCCCGAATAAGGTTTTCTTCTTTCTGATGAAAAACTTTTTTGCGGATCGCGCGTTCCTTCTCCGTGGTTATTTCTACCAGGCTTGGCGCCTGCTTTGTCGAAACCGGAATTTGATGATTTACTGGGGCGGGAAGACCCCGTTTTGGAAGGCTTATCGTCACCTGTTCTGCGCCTGCCTGGCGATCCTTTGGATCTGTCGTCGCGACTGTTCCCTGGTCTTTTAAATACCATAGTTTTTTGCTTTACGCTACTCTGTAAGAGGGTCAAAAGTACGTTTTTTTGCCCGGTTTTGCAATTTTTTTGCACCATTCAAAAAGCAGGTTTAAAACGTTTAAAGACACTTTTCAGGGGTTATTTACATCATTTCCACACATGTGTGGAAATACAAGTATTTGATAATCTGGCCTATTGGCCTTACTTTTGCATAACATTCATTGAGAATATTTTATTTATTAACCAAAAAAGAAATGATTAAAAAAGGCTTAATTACGTGCTCCGTAATATGGGTTACTGTTGTCATTTCCGTGCTATCTGTTTACGGTAAAACCGACACCAAAAAAGCGAATAAAGACGCTAAAAAGGTGGTTAAACATTACACTGAATACAAGTTTATTTACCCTAAAAACTATCGCAGCAGCGATTTTAGTTTTGCTGACGAATATGTTCCTGTTAACGATATACGAGTTAACCGGAAGATGAAACACTCATTAGTTAAAACCAGCTACAGTACCTTACAATCGTATGTGTTACAGGAAGAAGCGGCCAAGATATTTCCTATCGTTGTCCCTATCCTGAAATCATATGGCATTCCCGAGGACTTTAAATATCTTCCATTGGTTGAGGCCGGCCTTAAGTCTGGTGTTTCCAAAGCGGGCGCGGCGGGATGGTGGCAGTTTATGCCAGGCACTGCTCGCACTTATGGATTGAAGGTAGGCGATGGAAGAGATGAACGATACAGTGTGCGCAAGTCGACTATAGCTGCTTGTAAGTACATCACGGAGCTATATGCTCAATTTCATAGCTGGACACTGGCGGCTGCAGCTTACAATGTCGGCGAGATAAAAATGAGTAAAGCTCTTAGGGAACAAAGACAGGCAAGAGCAAACTATTTCCGGATGCATTTTAACCCTGAAACGGGCGCTTATATGTACCGGATCATCGCCATGAAACAGGTGATAGAACAACCCGAACTATACGGTTACAAGATCAATAAGCAATCATTGATCGCCAACCTGGAACCTACAGATTTAATGGCATTTGACAACTAAATCGTAATCATTTACGGAGCACTATAAAGCCGGTATGCAAATAGCAAACCGGCTTTTTTTATGTACCTTTGCACCATCAAAAAATGACCTGCAGACATACCTGTGTCATTATTGAATTTTACTCCTGACTATATCATAAATACTAATTAATTTAGTAAAATAATTAACTTAGCAGACCATCCGTTTGGTCAATTAATTTATATATGATTACAAAACCTGTCGATCTGGGCGAGCAAAGTGAAGTGGAAGTGTACGGCGCCCGGGTACATAATTTAAAAAATATTGACGTCTCTTTTCCACGCAACAAGCTGGTGGTGGTCACCGGACTGAGCGGCAGCGGTAAGTCGTCACTGGCATTTGATACCATTTATGCCGAGGGTCAGCGCCGCTATATGGAGACATTTTCAGCCTACTCGCGCCAGTTTATGGGTGGCATGGAGCGTCCGGATGTGGATAAGGTTTCAGGCCTTAGCCCGGTGATCGCCATTGAACAAAAAACAACCAGCAAAAACCCAAGGTCGACCGTAGGTACCATTACCGAGATATACGATTTTATGCGTCTGTTGTTCGCCCGTGCAGGTGAGGCCTATTCTTATGTAACTGGTGAGAAGATGGAACGCATGTCGGAAGATCAGATATTGAAAACGATCACCGAGAAATTCGACGGACAGCCGGTAAATATCCTTGCCCCCGTTGTAAAAGGCCGTAAAGGGCATTACCGCGAGTTATTTGAACAGATACGTAAACAAGGCTACCTAAAAGTTTGGATCGACGGTGCTATTGCTGATGTAGAACCCAAAATGCAGGTGGATCGCTATAAAATTCACGATATCGATATTGTGGTTGACCGCCTGGTGATCAGTGATAAAGATCACAAGCGCCTGCATACTTCAATACAATCAGCTTTAAAGACGGCTAAAGGCATTATTCGTATTGCTGACAAGGATAACAATGTATTCTATTACAGTAAATACCTGATGGATCCCATTTCGGGGATATCTTATGATGAACCGCAGCCGAATACCTTCTCCTTTAACTCGCCGTATGGTGCATGTGAAAAATGCGATGGTCTGGGTTATATTTTTGAGGTAGATGAGAAGTCGGTTATTCCAAATCCAAAGCTGAGTATCATGAATGGCGGTTTAGCACCCTTGGGCGAATACCGCGAAACGTGGATATTCCAGGTGCTGAAAGCATTGGCCAAGAAATACGAGTTTAATCTGTCTACTCCAATAGATAAATTACCGAAGGAGATACTGGATATCATCCTCAATGGTTCGCCCGAAATGATCACAGTTGCTGTGGAGTACAACAAGTGGAACGTGCAGAACTACCAGATCAGCTTTGACGGCATTGTGCGCATGCTTGAAGAGCAGCAGGAACGCCGTGGCGAGGAAGACCTGGACGATATGGAGAATTACCGTGTGCTGAAAACCTGCCCGGTTTGCGAAGGCGCACGACTAAAAAAGGAATCGCTGCATTTTAAGATCGATCATAAGAATATTTTCGAACTGGCTTGCATGGACATCCGTACGTTGGAAGAATGGTTTACCAGTTTGGAAGACCGGCTGAACGAGCGTCAGAATACCATTGCTAAAGAGATATTGAAAGAAATTCGTGCACGTATTGTTTTCCTGCTGGATGTTGGTTTAAGTTATTTAACGCTTGATCGCACCGCACGAACACTCTCCGGCGGCGAAGCACAACGTATTCGTTTAGCAACCCAGATAGGTTCGCAACTGATGAATGTGATGTATATTCTGGATGAGCCGAGCATCGGTCTGCACCAACGTGATAATGAGCGATTGATCAACGCATTAAAAAACCTGCGCGATCTGGGGAATACAGTATTAGTAGTAGAGCATGATAAGGATATGATTCTGGAAGCCGACCATGTGATAGATATGGGACCGGCAGCTGGTTTGCATGGCGGTGAGATAGTAGCACAAGGCACGCCTAAAGAGCTGATGACTAAACATACGCTAACCACCTCCTACCTGAACGGCGAAAAACAGATCGAGATACCTAAAAAGAGACGAGCGGGCAACGGTAAAGTATTATCGCTTAAAAAAGCTACCGGGCATAATTTGAAAAAGGTATCGGTTGATTTTCCTTTGGGTAAATTGATCGGCATAACGGGGGTTTCTGGCAGCGGTAAGTCAAGCTTAATCACTGAGACCTTATATCCTATCCTGAATCATCACTTTTTCAGGGCGAAGAAACAGCCTTTGCCTTATGAGGGGATTGAGGGCCTGGAGAATATTGACAAGGTGATCGAGATAGACCAAACGCCGATCGGTCGTACGCCACGTTCTAACCCAGCTACTTATACCGGGGTATTTTCTGACATCCGTAACCTGTATGTGCAACTACCTGAATCAAAGATCAGGGGTTATAAACCCGGACGTTTCTCATTTAACGTAAAGGGGGGGCGTTGCGAAACATGCCAGGGCGCCGGTATGAAAGTGATCGAAATGAATTTTCTACCGGACGTGCAGGTGCCATGTGAAGAGTGCGGGGGCAGAAGATACAACCGTGAGACTTTGGAAGTACGCTATCGCGGTAAATCCATCAGCGATGTGCTGGATATGAGCATTGAAACTGCTTGCGAGTTTTTCGAGCATATTCCATCCATCTACCGCAAAATAAAAACTTTGTTCGATGTGGGTTTGGGATATATCACCCTTGGCCAGGCATCTACTACCCTATCTGGTGGTGAAGCCCAGCGGGTAAAACTGGCCACCGAGCTTTCTAAAAAAGATACCGGCAATACCTTTTATATCCTGGATGAACCAACCACGGGCTTGCATTTTGAAGATATCAATGTATTGCTAGGAGTATTAAATCAGTTGGTTGATAAAGGCAACACCGTGCTAGTAATTGAGCACAACCTGGATGTAATTAAGGTAGTAGATCATGTGATCGACCTTGGCCCGGAAGGTGGCTCAGGTGGCGGTAAAATATTATTCAGTGGCACACCGGAAAGTTTATGCAAGGTAAAGGAAAGCTTTACTGGTCAGTTTTTGAAGAAGGAGATGGGATTATAATTATGTACAGAAAGTTGTACATATCATTAATGTTTTCTATCTTTATTTAAACTCTGACAAAATGGAAACGACTACGTATACCTCTTTCAGGAAACAATTAAAATCATATTTGGATAAGGTCAAGATTAATCATGCTCCTCTTTTTGTTACCAGGGCGAATGGTGATGATGTCGTCGTGCTTTCGAAAGCTGATTATGATAGCATGGAAGAAACTTTTTATTTGCTTAGAAGCCCTGCCAATGCAGCAAGGTTATTAAAAAGTATTGAAGATTATGAAAAGGGTTTGGGCCAGGAAAGAAGCCTAATTGAAGAATGAAAATAGTTTTCCTTGATCAGGCTTGGGAAGATTATTTGTACTGGCAGGGTACCGACAAGTCGATGCTCAAAAAGATCAATTCGTTAATAAAAGAAATTGAAAGAATGCCGTTTGAAGGCAACGGTAAACCTGAACCCTTAAAACATAACCTGGCAGGTTTATGGTCCCGGAGAATAACCTTAGAACATAGGATAATTTACAGAATAGAAAACGAAGCTGTTATTATTCATCAATGCAGATATCATTATTGAATAATATTCCTGCAAAACAAAAAGCATAAACGCTACCTTTAGTCATTATGCTTCCTTTGCTTGTTTCCTCCCAGATCCGCGAGGCGGATGCCTATACTATTGCGCACGAACCTATCGCTTCTATCGACCTGATGGAACGTGCGTCCAAAGCCTTTGTAGGCTGGTTTGTCAACCATTTTCCCGATAAGCTTCAAAGTATTTCAGTCTATTGCGGAACTGGCAATAACGGTGGTGATGGCTTGGCTATTGCACGTATGCTAAAGGATCATAGTTATCAGAAAATAGATGTTAAAATAGCCTTTTTCTCCTCGCGTTTATCCGATGATTTTAATACTAACCTGGATAGGCTGTTTCCGTCAGGTACCAACATTTTTGAAATTAAACCAAACGAAGAATTACCAGAAGAAAACAGCAGCATTATTATCGATGCATTGTTAGGCACAGGGTTGAATAAGCCTCTGGAAGGTGATTTCAAACGGCTGGTAAACTATCTTAATAATCTTCATAAAACGGTCGTAGCGGTAGATGTACCGACCGGCTTTTTAAGTGAAGGCGTTACTGATCCCGAAGCATCTGTTTTAAAATCTGACCTGGTAATCACCTTTCAACAGCCGAAGATCAACTTTTTATTACCAGAGTCAAGCCCTTATATTCATTGCTGGGAAGCTGTTAACATTCGGCTCAATGAGCAATTTATAAAGTCACTCGATTCGCCATATCAGTTGATCGAAGAAAAGGACATACGCAAGAGATTAAAGCCACGGCATCGTTTCAGTAATAAAGGCACTTACGGTCATTCGCTGGTTATTGCAGGTGCAGATGAAACAATGGGCGCAGCTTTGTTATCTGCATCTGCGTGCGCGTATGCTGGTTCCGGATTGACAACAGCCTGTATCCCGCGAAGTGGGTTGGTTGCACTTAATAGCTATCATCCCGAAATTATGGCCATCGTCCGAAATAAGGATGAGGAGCCTGAAATTGAATGGGAAAAGTTTAGTACTGTTGCGATCGGGCCGGGGATTGGCAAGGATAAGGACACGTTAGCTTTGTTAGTCAAACTATTGCAAACCTATCAAAAGCCGGTTGTGATCGATGCTGATGCACTCAACCTGCTGTCGATACATTTTGGTTTATGGCGATATGTACCCAAGGGAAGCATTATAACGCCGCACATGAAGGAATTTGATCGTTTGTTTGGCGAACATACCAATTGGTGGCAGCGCCTGCAAACGGGTATTGATATGGCGCAGGAACATGGTATTTATATCGTCCTGAAAAATGACTATACGATAACTATAACCCCGCAAGGAAAACTCTATTTTAATTCCACCAGTAACGCTGCTATGGCCAGTGGCGGTATGGGGGACGTATTGACGGGCATTATTGCCGCATTATTGGCTCAAAAATATTCTCCGGAAGACGCTTGTATTATCGGCAACTATATTCATGGAAAGGCGGGCGACGAACTGGCTCTACCCAACCGTATGCATGTAGTGCTGCCGGGGCGTTTGATCACGCAATTGCCCATTACCATTGCAAAATTAATAGCATAAAAAAAGCGACCGTAGTATTGCCCGGTCGCGTTTTTAATTAATATATTAACTGATCTTATAAAGAACGAATACTCTTATTGTGGTTTATTTATCTAAAAGACACATGTAATACGCGTTTTGTTACAACATCGTATAGCCAATTTTTGTTTTTTAACAATAATTAACATTTCTATGGCAAAATGCATACCAGTTCGTTAGAATACGACAGGTTTGTTACGAAGAGTAAGGCGTTAGAATTTACCGATCACCATCATTTGGTCCATGGTTGGCGTTGGACTACCTCCACGGCGTTCAAGAGTCACGGCAAAGGCATCGGCAGAAGCAATAGACTTCATCTCTTTCATACCTTTTGAGGTAGTATCGGCATCAAATACACCCAGGTCGACCGGTTTCCCGGCTACCAATGCCCATAACTGGTACTGATGATCTTTATCGTTGGCAGGCATATCGGCGTTCGTCATATCGATCATCACCTTTTTCTTAACCGGGCTCCAGGCTACCGTTAATTTTGATGAAGGCGATTTATCCGTACCCGCTAATTTGAGCATCTTGAAAGATGGATCATGAAATACACCAAGCTCCTTATCCATCAAGCTGGTTTGGTTTGCAAATCGTTGATTCTGAGATTGCAGCGAGGCCACCAGGTTATTTGATTCCTGTAGCCTATTATAAATGCTGATCAAGGCAACTATACTCACGAGCAGTAAAGCTAAACAGGCTGCGAATGCATATTTAAAGAAGATATTTGAACGTGCACGGGAGATTGGTATAACAAGACTGTCTTCTTCTTCCGCTGCGGTTCTTGTTGAGCTGAAAGTGCGATCATCCCCTAAATTAACAACCAGGCTATTTAATACCCTGTTGCGCAGGTTTTCAGAAGGCTCAACAGCATTTTCTTCGGCATACAACTCCAACGAACGTTCGATTTCCACGAGTTCGGCTTTGATGGCCGGATGCTTTTGGGCCATGGCTTCCACCTGGGCCCGCTCTTCCGGTGTCACATCACCCAAAACATAGAGTTCGAGTATTCCTGATTCGATATATGCCTTAATATCTTCCAATTTCTAATTAAAATATTTCCTCAACTGTATTATCGCCATTCTTAACCTTGTTTTAATTGTACCCAAAGGCACGCCAAGTTCATCAGCAGCCTCCACATGAGTATAACCCTTAAAATACACGAGGTCGAGTATGGATTTTTGTTCAGGCTTTAACTGTTCTACTAAATCCTTAACGCCAAGGAGCTCTGGCTTATAAACCGTATTTCTCTGTTCGTCAATGAAAGTTACGTTATTTTCAAGCTCCTGGTTTTTCGTTTGATTCTTGAAATCCTTTGAGCGTATTTTATCGATGGCCAGGTTGCGCGCTATATTCACCATCCAGGTAAATAAGCGGCCTTTTTCAGTACTATAACTTGAGAATGAATTCCAGATCTTTACAAAAGTATCCTGTAATATATCTTCGGCAAGGGCCTCGTCATTAACGATCCGTACGATGACACCAAAAAGCGATGCAGAATACATATCGTACAGAGCCTCCACAGCAACTTTTTCACGCTGTCTTAGAGCAAGTACAAGTTCTTCTTCTGAAAGAGATATTTTTCGCTTCTTGCCCAATATGCAGTGAATATATAAAGGATATATCAGATTTCAAACAGATGTTTTTCTGCATGATAGGATGAGCGTACCAACGGTCCGCTTTCCACATATTTGAAACCCATCTCGAGGCCAATTTGTTTGTAACGGGCAAATTGATCAGGATGTATCCAATCAATCACAGGGTGATGGCTCCGTGTTGGCTGCAGGTATTGACCAAGCGTTAGAATATGCACGCCGGCGTCAAACAGATCCTGCATAGCCTCTATCACATCTTCTTCTGTTTCGCCCAAACCAAGCATAATACCCGATTTGGTACGTAAGCCCGCTTTTGAAATATGCCTTAAACATTCCAGGCTGCGGTCATATTTAGCCTGTATGCGGACTTCCTTTGTTAAGCGGCGAACGGTCTCCAGGTTATGAGACACTACTTCAGGACGAACTGCTATTACGCGTTCCAGATTTTCCCATATACCTTTAAAGTCAGGCAGCAAAGTTTCCAATGTAGTTTCAGGACTTTCACGACGGATGGCATTGATAGTTTCGGCCCAAATGATAGAACCGCCGTCTTTCAGGTCATCGCGGTCAACCGAAGTGATTACGCAATGTTTTACCTGCATCAGTTTTACTGAGTTTGCTACACGGTTTGGTTCATCCATGTCGACTGCTAATGGTCTGCCAGTAGCTACTGCACAAAACGAACACGAACGGGTACAAATATTACCCAATATCATGAAGGTTGCGGTTCCTGCTCCCCAGCACTCACCCATGTTCGGGCAATTGCCGCTTTCGCAAATGGTGTGCAGTTTATGGGTATCCACCAAACTGCGTACATGCGCATACTCTTTTCCCACAGGAAGCTTCACCCTCAGCCAATCTGGCTTACGTTGCGTTTGGTTAGCAGGGACTACCGGCAATTCAATCATAAAAACAAAGGTAAATAAAATCAACCTAACACCCTAAACGGGCATTTGGAATATTACAGTGGATTGATTAATGTGCAAATGTGTGGATGTGTGGATGTGCAGATATGCAATGAGATCAGTTAAGCTCACCGAGTGCTTCTTCAATGGAGATGGAGCTGTGCGACTGATCTAAAATGCACTCGCCATCTTTTATGAGCAATAATTGGGGTGATTCGTGATGCACGTGAAAATCCTGTGCTATCTGGTTGGATATATCGCGGTGTTTAATAAGGTCGAGGAAATAAACCGGAAGGTTATCGGGCACTTCGGCGGCATCCATCTCGATGCGGCGCTTTGCCATTAAACTTATAGAACAGCGCGTGCTGTGCTTATATATAATACAATAACCCTGGTGATGTTTAATTCCGTTCAGCTGTTCTGCCGACTCCAACGATATCCAATTCATAAAAAGTTAAAATATACTAACCGACAAAAATACGGTTCGCCGCCCAATTAGTTTTAACCAGGGAGAAAAATGACTTTTTTATGTTATCTGCTGTGTTTAGGATATGAAGAATAAGCCGGGCATAATTTGTTTGAGCATGACGCGATGCTACCTGCAAGAACTACGATGATGATAAAGTAAATTAATTTTTTCATGGTCTTTTATATTTCTGTTAAACGAATTTTACGAATTTAAAGTTTCAGCCAAATTAGCCATTTTAATTGCAGTAATCGCAGCTTCGTCACCTTTGTTTCCGTGCTTACCGCCTGCCCTGTCGATGGCCTGTTGCTGGTTATCAGTGGTCAATACACCAAAAATAACCGGCTTTGAATATTTTATAGCTACGTTACTTATCCCATTAGCTACGGCATCACAAATAAAATCGAAATGCCTTGTTTCCCCTTGTATCACACATCCCAGGCATATCACTGCATCTACGTGCTTATTCTTTAACAAGATATCGGCACCTGACGTTAGTTCAAAACTACCCGGAACTGAGTAACTGAAGATATTATCCGGTAATGCGCCATTATTGATCAGGCTTTGATAGGCCCCTTCGTATAACGCATTGGTTATCTCCATGTTCCATTCGGCAACAACTATACCAAAGCGATAATTTATGGCCGATGGAATTTCGGTAGAAGAAAAATCGGACAGATTTTTTAGCTGAGTAGCCATTTTTTTAACGTTTAAGCAGATTTTTGAGTATAAATAAAAAATCCTAAAGGATTATATCTTATAAATATATGAGCCTTTAGGATTCAGTTAAATTGTGGAATATAATTCCCGAATTACATCTTAGCTTCCACACGTGCTATATAAGCGTCCATGCTTTGTGCTTCGTTGCTTTCAGAATAATCTGATTTTATTTTCTTGTAAGTTTCGTCGGCAGACTTGTAATCTTTCTGCTCTTCGTATACCAATCCTAATTTCTTTAAATAGAAAGGCGACAGGAATTTGTTGCCCGCCTTATCAGCAGCTTTCTTAAAGAATGTAGCTGCTTTATCATAATCTTTCAGCTGAACATAAGCGTCGCCTGTTCCCCCCAAAGCTTCTGCAGCTGCCATTGCATCGGTACCACGATAGTTGGTCAGGTCGTCAATAGCCTTTTTGTAGTCACCTTTATTCAGGTAAGCGATACCTGCATAGAAATAAGCCAGGTTAGCAGCCTTAGTATTGCTGTAATCGCTGATGATCTTTTCAAATCCAGGATAACCTGCGTCACCTTTTAAAGCTTTGTCCCAGTCTTTTTTAGCCCATGCGTCTTGTGCTACGTACATTTGGCTAGCAGCTTTTTCCTCGCGGGGAGCCAGGTACATTTTCTGATATGCAAAGTAAATGATCACCATTGCTATGATGGCTCCTGCTATAAAAATTAAGCTTTTTTGGTTTTCGCGCACAAATTTACCGGTCTGTCCAAAATCGTTATCTTTCACAATCACGGTATTATTCGCCTGGGTTTTTGACATTTCTATTCTAAAATTAAGTTTGCAAAAATACAGTTTTCAATTTTGTAAGCAATAGGTTGATGGAAATAATTAATTAGTTGATTGAGTGGGTGGTTGATTGAGTTAAATTGGTTGTACTGGTTGTACTAGTTGTATTGGTAATTAGCTACTTAAAATAACATCGGCGACAAATAAAACCTTTTCAACCAATACAACCAGTACAACTGCTTCAACCAATACCAACCAACAACCAAAAACACTACCTTTGACAGCCCATATGTATCTGCAACAATTGTCCGTTATTAATTTTAAGAATTACAGCGAGGCTGAGCTGAATTTCAGCGAGGGTGTGAATGCTTTTACAGGTAATAATGGTGCCGGTAAAACCAATTTGCTGGACGCTATACATTACCTGTCGCTTTGTAAAAGTTACTTTAACCCGATTGACAGTCAGCAGATAAAAACGGGGACCGACCTGTTTGTAATCAACGGCATCTTTAATAAAGATGGTCACAAAGAAACCATTGCATGCGGACTGAAGCGTAACCAGAAAAAACAATTCAAACGGAATAAAAAGGACTATCAGCGCCTGGCAGATCATATCGGTTTATTCCCGCTGGTGATGATCTCACCTTATGATATCAGTATTATTATAGAAGGCAGCGAGGAACGCCGGAAGTTTATCGATAACGTCATTTCGCAAACGGACAATAAATACCTGGACGAACTGATCATTTATAATAAGGTGTTGGCTAATCGGAACGCTTTGTTGAAAAGAATTTCAGAGACCGGTAGATACGACCCTGAACTACTGAATGTTTTTGATGAGCAACTGATCACTTCAGGCAACCTGATATTTGAAAAGCGCAAAGCTTTTATGGAAGCCATCACGCCTGTTTTTAATAAACATTATCAATTTTTGAGCGGCGATGCGGAGCAGGTTGAATTGGTATATGAGTCGCAATTATTGCTGGGAGATTTTGCTGATTTGCTGAAAAAATGCACCGAAAAGGACCGTATATTAGAGCGAACTACGGTGGGTATCCATAAAGATGAACTGCAGTTTGCTATTCACGGCATGCCGATGAAAAAGTTTGGTTCACAGGGGCAGCAGAAGTCGTTTTTGATTGCTTTGAAACTGGCGCAGTATAGTTACCTGGATCAACAAAAGGGATTTAAACCACTGCTTTTACTGGATGATATATTTGATAAGCTGGATGATAACCGGGTAACCAAACTGATGCAGATGGTATCGAACCATGATTTCGGTCAGGTATTTATTACCGATACCAGCGCCGCCAAAGTGGAAGGTATATTTGATAAAATAAACGTCGGATTAAAAATTTTTAAAGTAGCAGGAGGCGAAATTGATGGGCAGAACTAATGACAAAAGCCTGAAGGAAGCCATTGAGCAAATGCTGCAGGTATACAAGATCAAGCGAAAGTATGACGAAACCGGGATTAAAGCCTCGTGGCCGGAGTTGGTGGGTAAGTCAGTAGCTAACCGCACCAAAGAGATCTATATCCACGATAAGAAATTATTTCTGCGCATAGAATCGTCGGTCATTAAAAATGAACTTATACTCATGCGTTCGCAAATAATAGAGAAGATCAATAACGAGACAAAGAGTGTGCTGGTAGAAGATATTATCTTCCTCTAGACCATCTTGACCTGGCTAAAGCTTTTTTCCTGAAATCGTCGCTGATGATAGAGTAACCTAAGATCATAACTCCGGGAGTAATGAATACAAGCTGCACTTCGGGCGGGTGATGAAGGAAAAACAGGGAGTTAACAACAATTATTGCTGTTATCACCAGTGCGTACACTAAACACTTAATTAGTAATTTCATGGTTTACGTTTTTGCCTCTTGTGTGCCAATAATCGTGCCATTTACCAAAACACAATTATAACTACAACATTCACAGCACGGTAAAACTATTACTTTAAGTGCAAAAAAGCAAGCAGAAAAGGGAAATATATCCCGGATATGGCTAGAGATACACACATCCGGGATGAAATAATTTAGAATTTCTCGAAAGCTGAGAAATAGAAGTCACCTTCAATTTTAGCGTTCTCGTCAGAGTCTGAACCGTGAACGGCATTTGCATCGATAGACTTTGCAAACAGGTTACGGATGGTGCCCGGTTCTGCTTTAGCTGGATCAGTTGCACCGATTAACTTACGGAAATCTTCAACAGCGTTATCTTTTTCAAGAATAGCAGCAACGATCGGTCCTGAAGACATGAAAGATACCAGGTCGTTATAGAAAGGACGCGCTTTGTGCACTGCGTAAAATTCACCAGCTTTCTCTGGAGTAAGCCACAGGTATTTCATTGCGGTGATCTTGAAGCCACCTTTTATAATATGATCTAAAATAGCACCGATGTGGCCATTAGCCACCGCATCGGGCTTAATCATAGTGAATGTTTTATTAGTTTCCATCGTGTTTATTAAATTGCCGCAAAAGTAGCGTTTTAAACTTTATAAAATAAACCCTTTTTGGTTTATTCTAACGAGTTATCATTCCTACAGAAGGGCGGCCTATAACTTCATGAGGCATTTCTTGTATATTTAGCTCAATGAAAGCTATACTACAAAACATACACCCTGTTATTTTCTTAATTATCGCCACCACACTTGAGGTTAGCGGGGATGCCATTATCAGAAAGACTATTTATAATTATGCAGGCGCCGAAAGAGTAACTTTTGGCCTGATCGGTGCAGTATTATTATTTGGCTACGGCTTTTTTCTCAATTTAGCACCTGTTGAGTTCGGCAAGGTTGTGGGGCTTTATATAGCTACGTTATTCGTGGTATGGCAGATAATAACCTATATTACATTCAAATCTATTCCTTCAGCACCCATTATTGTTGGTGGCCTGCTTATTATTACCGGCGGGTTGTTAATGGCGTTTTGGAAGGTTGATAGTTAGCTATGTAGCCATTGGATACAAATACTAACAACACCGTTTTTGCTTTATAATTAGATACTTCGTATTTGATTTATTTATTTAGCTTTGCAGCTATTTTGAAAATTGATGCTGGATTTAGCTGCCCTTAAAAATCTCTTAAGCCAACCGCGCAAAATTGTGATCACCACTCATCATAAACCTGATGGTGATGCAATGGGTTCGTCGCTGGGCTTATACAATTATTTAATACAGCAGGGGCATCATGCGCAAGTAATCACCCCAACAGATTATCCTGATTTTTTGGCCTGGATGCCTGGTAATGAGAACGTCATCATTTTTACTGAGCATTTGGAAGAATCGGCAGCTTTGGTTGCAGATGCTGAAATTATATTTTGCCTCGACTTTAATACGCTGAGCCGTATTAATGAATTAGGCGAATTGGTTCGGGCAAGCAGCGCCGTTAAAGTGATGATCGATCATCACCTGGAGCCGGAGGACTTTGACGATTACCGTCATTGGGATATCAATGCCTGTGCCAGCGCGCAATTGGTTTATGATTTTATAGCGAATCAATTGAATAATAAAGCGTTGGTGAATAAAGATGTGGCGACTTGCCTTTATACCGGCATCATGACCGACTCTGCATCATTCCGCCTGCCTAACACCACGCCTGCTGTACACCGCATTGCCGCCGACCTGATTGAAGCAGGCGCAGTAAACTGGCATATTCACGAATTGGTTTATAGTAATTCGTCTGAAGACCGCTTAAGGTTTCTGGGGCATTGCCTTAAAAATAAGCTGGAAGTAATATACGAATACAATACTGCGTTTATCTCTGTTAATAAGCAGGAATTAGAAGAGTATGATGTAATTACCGGTGATACAGAAGGAATTGTGAACTACGCATTGTCAATTACAGGAATCCGCTTAGCTGCTTTTATAGTTGAACGCCCGGATAAAGTAAAGCTTTCGTTAAGATCGAGGGGGGAGTTTCCTGCGAACGAGATCTGTAAAAAATATTTTAACGGAGGCGGTCACCGCAATGCAGCGGGAGGCACATCAACCGATGGCCTGGAAGAGGTGATCAATCAATTCAAACAAATTTTACCTGAATATAAAAAACTATTAATACAATAAATGATGAAGAAAAACTTAATGTTTTTAGCTCTTGCAGCAATTGGATTAGCAAGCTGTAACGGCGGATTTAAAAAAGGCAATGGCGGTATGCTATATGATATACACGTTGACAAAGGCGCCACAAGAATAAAAGAGGGTGACTTTATTAGTCTTCAACTTATCGCCAAAACTGATGGTGACTCTGTTTTAATGAGCACCTACGAGCAGGGACGCCCAATCCTTACCCTCCTTCAAAAAGCCCAAACTCCGGGTGATATTTTTGCCGGCGTTAAATTATTGGGTGAAGGTGATAGCGCGACTATCAAAACCAACATCGATTCGATCATGAAAAAAGGTATGCGCAGACCTCCATTAAAAGGTAAGTATATCGTTTATGAAGTAAAGGTTGACAAAGTAATACCGAAAGGTAAAATGGCCGATACCGCTTTCAATAGCGCTATCACGGCTTATCTGAAAGGTCAGACCGAAGTTCTGAAAAAAGCTGAACCTGCTAAGATCAAGAAATATATTGACGACAGTAAACTGACAGTAACAACTACCGCCTCTGGTTTGAACTACGTAATTACAAAACCAGGCACAGGCGACAAACCTGCTATTGGTGATACGGTATACGTAAACTATGTTGGCAAATTTGTTACCGGTAAACTTTTTGAAACTAACGTGAAGGACGTTGCGCAGAAAGAAAAGACTTTCAACCCAATGATGCAATACAAACCGATCCCGGTTGCGGTTGGTGTTAAAGCGGTTATCCCGGGTTGGGACGAAGGCTTGCAGTTGATGAACAAAGGCGAGAAAGCTACTTTCGTGATCCCTTCTAAATTAGCTTATGGCGAACAAGGCAATCAGATCATTCAGCCGTTTACTCCGCTGGTGTTTGACGTGGAAGTGGTTAATATCGTTCACCCTGACCCGAACGCGAAAAAACCTACGATGCCTGCACCATTAACCCTGCAGCAATTACAAGAGCAGGCAAAACAACAGCAAGCGCCGGCTAAGAAATAACAACTAATACATAGCCCTCTGCGTAAAACGGAGGGCTTTTATTTTATATACTATGATGAAGAAATTTGCTTTAATAACTTTATTATCCTTAACAGCAGGGATTTGTGCAAACGCCCAGGATAATTCGGTAAAAACGCCTAAAGGTGCGCTTGTAAAAGTGGTAAGCGCCAACCCGGGTGATAAGATCAAACTGAATGATGTGATCACTTTTGAGGTGGTGCAAAAAACTGAAAAGGACTCTGTGCTTTTCAGCAGCTACACGATGGGGCATCCATTAAAAATACAGGTGCAACCTTGTCAAAACGTTGGCGACCTGATGGATGCGTTACCTTTACTAGCTGTAAAGGATAGCGCACTTATAAAAGTACCTACCGATTCGATCTTTAAGGAACATGAAGAACAGCGCCCTGCTTTCCTAAAAAAAGGCAGCTGGTTGGTATTCGATGTTAAGATCGATAAGATACAATCACTGCAGGAAGCTATGGACGAGAAAAATGCAGCAAACGAAAAGGTGAAAGCATCAGAAGCTGCTGACCGTGATAAATATATTGCATCTCACAAACTGATTGCTAAAACCACCCCTTCCGGGTTAAAGTATGTTATCACACAAGCTTCAGTAAAACCAAAACCACAATTAGGCGATACTGTAATGGTTAATTATATCGGCCGCACTACCAATGATAAGGTGTTTGATTCAAGCATACAGGCTGAGGCGCAAAAAGCAGGCCTAAATCAACCCGGACGTAATTACGAGCCTTTGCAAGTGATATTAGGCACCACTCCGATCATAAAAGGCTGGAACGAAGGGCTTTTATTATTAAACGAGGGGTCGAAAGCAAAATTGATCATACCATCTGATCTGGGTTACGGCGCAGATGGTGCTGGTGACGACATCACACCATTCAGCACATTGATATTCGATGTGGAACTGGTTAAAATCAAACCAATAAAACATGCGGCAGCAAAGCCCGCTCCCAAAAAGACGACAACGGCGACCAAAAAGCATACGGTCGCAAAAAAGAAAAGCTAATATATAGGCCCCGGTTCGCCGGGGCTTTTTATTTTTGCACCATGATATTGACCGACACACATACCCATCAATATTACGAAACCGATCCGGCGAAACGACAGGAATTGATGCAACGCTGCCTGGACAATGGCATCAGTCGCTTGTTTTTACCCAATGTCGATTCGGCATCTATAGATCTGGTGATGAGCCAGGTATCCACGTTTCCTGAATACTGCTTCCCGATGCTTGGTTTGCATCCCTGCGATGTGAAAGAGAACTGGCAGCAGGAGTTGGAGACCATCTATAATGCTATCCCTAAGCATGAAATATATGCCATTGGCGAAATCGGCATTGACCTGTATTGGGATAAAAGCACACTGGATATCCAGATCGAAGCCTTTAAAATACAGATCAACTGGGCGAAGGAATTACAATTACCTATCGTTATCCATTGCCGCGACTCATTTGACGAAGTCTTTACTGTTTTAGAAGAGGAAAAAGATGATGATTTGCGGGGAATCCTTCATTGCTTTACCGGCAACATTGAGCAAGCGCGCAAGCTGATCGGTCTCGGCTTTTACCTCGGCATTGGCGGCGTTGTTACTTACAAAAACTCGGGCTTAGACAAGGTTGTACAGGAAATTGACTTAAAGCATATCGTTTTAGAAACGGATTCTCCCTATCTTACACCCGTTCCGCACCGTGGCAAGCGTAATGAAAGTTCATATCTGAAATACGTTGCCGAAAAGGTAGCTGATCTGCACCAGGTAAGTATTGAAGAGGTAGCTGCGATCACCACCGCCAATTCAAAAATTGTGTTTGGTGTGTGAACATTTTATATTTACATTTTATTTGATTAGCCCGAATTCATGAACCAGATACTGATCATCTATACCGGAGGGACAATCGGTATGATGACCGACCCCAAGACTAAGGCCCTTAAGCCAATTAACTTCGAACAGATCATGGAAAACGTGCCTGAGCTGGAGAAGTTAAACTGCAAGATATTGGTTCATTCCTTTGAGCATATCATTGATTCATCCAACATGAACCCGGAGATCTGGTGCCAGCTGGCCCACCTCATCAGGGATCATTATGATAAGGTAGATGGCTTTGTTATACTGCATGGGTCGGATACGATGGCCTTTACCGCATCTGCACTCAGCTTTATGCTCGAGAACCTGGCGAAACCGGTTATTTTCACAGGTTCGCAATTACCTATCAGCGCTATCCGTACTGATGCGAAGGAAAACCTGATGACCGCCATCGAGATCGCCAAAGCGAAAAAGCACGACCGTGCGCGTGTGCCGGAAGTATGTATCTATTTTGATTATAAACTATTCAGAGGCAACCGTGCATTTAAGTATAATTCGTCCAAATTCGAGGCGTTCCGTTCACCCAACTACCCTATTTTAGCTGAATCAGGTGTGCACCTTAAATTTAGCCTGAACGATATCAGGCAACCGGTAGACGATCATTTTATAGTCCATAGCGATCTTGCCAATGATGTGGCTGTGCTGAAGCTATATCCGGGCATCAGTCCGAAGGTGGTGGAGAACATCCTTTCAGCCGATGTTCGCGGTATTGTAATGGAAACCTTCGGTGCAGGTAATACCACTACCGACCAGTGGTTTATCGATCTGCTAAAAAACGCCATCAACAGCGGTAAGGTTATCCTGGATATTTCTCAATGTAAAGTAGGCACAGTGGAGTTGGGCCGGTATGAAACCAGCAAAGAGCTGAAAGACATGGGCGTAGCCAACGGTTATGATATGACCTACGAGGCCGCTATCACCAAAATGATGTACCTGCTGGGGCAATACAAAGAGCCTGCTGTAATTAAAGAATTACTGGAGACCGACCTGCGTGGCGAACTGACCATATCATAGCGTTAAACTTTGTTAAATAAGTGACCCTATGCCACTTATTTAATTCAAAGCTTCTATTTTTGAATATAACCCTCCGATTATGTTCAAAACCTATATCAAACTCGCGCTGCGCAATCTTTGGAAGCATAGAACCACAACTTTAATTAATGTTTCTGGATTGGCTGTTGGTCTGGCCTGCTGCGCCCTGGTGTTCCTTTATTATCAGCATGAAGCAAGTTTTGATAAGGGATTTGATAACGGGGAGAACATTTACCGCGTAACGTCAACCTTTAGTGATGGCAGTAAGGCCCCCACCGTGGGAATGCCTTATGCTAAATATTTAAAGGCTGAAATCCCCGAGATAGAGGAAGTAAGCCGACTTGACGCGACCAATGGCACTGTCATTGTACAGGCACAAAAAGCCGGAACTAATACGCCATATGCAGAGGATTCCGGTTATTGGGTTGACCCGGAGTTCTTTAATATTCTTTCATTCCATTTTCTGCAAGGCGACAGGAATACCGCTTTCAAAGCCCCTAATACCGTTGTTCTATCGCAAACACTTGCAAAAAAGCTTTATGACGATGCGTACCCGGTTGGCAAAACAGTTAAAGTTGGGACGGTTATTTATACAGTTACCGGTGTTTTTAAGGAAGATTTTCTGAATCATATCCAGGCCGATTTTTTCGCTTCAAATAACAGCGATGGTGCTCGTGAGCACATCGCCAATAATAACAGCTGGGTTGTTAATGATAACTTCTACACCTATGTAAAACTGAAACCCAACAGCAATATTTCGCATGTGACCAAAGCGCTGAACGATTACCTGCAAAGGCACGGTGGTGCTGAGATGAAGGAGCACAGCGATCATATTACTAACTCTTTGCAGGCTTTAAAGGATATCCATCTTAACTCATCTGATTATATGGATTACCTGGCTTACAAACAGGGCAATATCAAATATATCTTCCTGCTGGCCTCGGTAGCCTTCCTGATCCTCTTGCTCGCCAGCATCAACTACATGAACCTGACCACCGCCCAAGCAATGAGCCGGGCACGTGAAGCTGGGGTTCGCCGCGTATTGGGTGCAGCTAAATCGGCTATCCGTTACCAGTTTCTAACGGAGTCAAGTATCATCAGTATTTGCTCCTTATTAATTTCGATCGCACTGGCATTCCTGTTCCTGCCTGAGTTTAATAATCTTACCGGGCAATCGCTGTCCTTCTTTGCAAAAGAGAACAGTAGTCTTATTTTATGGATGGCGCTTATCTCCGTTTTAACCGGCTTGGCGTCAGGCTTATACCCTGCCTTTTACCTGTCAGGATTTAATCCTGTTAAGGTATTAAAAGGCAATATCACCGATTCCCCGGGTATGTTTAACATACGGAAAGTTTTGATCGTTACACAATTCATCATTTCCACCTGCCTGATATTCTCCACTATCGTGATCTGGAAGCAGCTACATTTTATGGTCAACGCCAAAACGGGTTTTGATAAGGATCAGCAATTAGTGATCAACCTGAATAGTGCGCAATCCCAGAAAAACAGTGATGTCCTGATAAAACAAATGAATGGTAACGCCAATTTTAAAACCATTACCCGTGCAACAGCACCACTCATATCAGGCGATATGAATCTATATGCATCAGGAAAATCGATCAGCGATAAACAGATCGTTTTTATGGATTTTGCGGATGAAAACTATCTGAAAACCCTGGGCCTGCAGTTGATTTCGGGCAGTAATATCAGTCCCGCAACGTTCACTAACACCAACATGCAGGAAGACATGGAACTGCATGATTTTGGTAAAGAGATCATTCTGAACGAAGAAGCCGTAAAGTTATTAGGCCTCGACCCTTATACCGCGGCAGGGAAATATGTTTCGCACCTGCACAATGGCATCGTATATAATTATAAAATTGTCGGGGTGGTGAAGAATTATCACTATTTCTCGCTGCATGCTTCAATCGGTCCTTGCGGTATTATGGCCTGCAATCCTTTGAGATGCACGTCTATAGTAGCCAAAGTCAATGGCAATCAGGCTGCATCTGCGGTACAATTTGTATCCGACCAATGGAAGAAACTAAACCCGGATACACCTTTTTCTTATGGCTTCCTGGATGCTATTTTCCAAAGTGATTATTCGCGTGATCAAAGCACCCAAAAGATGACCGGCATATTTGCCACCATGGCCATTTTTATTTCTTGCTTAGGATTGCTTGGACTGATCACGTACAGCCTTACCCGCAAAGCCCGTGAAATAGGTATCCGTAAAGTGCTTGGAGCCAGTGTAAGCAATATTGTGGTTCTGTTTTACAAGCAATATTTCAGGTTGGTGCTTGTTGCTAATCTGATCGCGCTGCCGTTAGGCTGGTACTTTATGCGTAGTTGGCTGAGTGATTTCCCTTATAAGGTTAGCATCAGTTGGTGGGTATTTGCAATCTCGTTATTGTCGGGGTTGATCGTCGCTTTTTTGACCATTTCATTCAAAACAATTAGAGCAGCGACAATTAACCCTGTTGAAAGTCTTAGAAATGAATAGATAAAGCAAACGCGGCGGGCATACAACCCACCGCTTGAATACTGTACCTTAATTGTATCAGGCAGGTGCAGCTCTCACACTACACCGCCTTTAACAATACTAGATACTTCTAGGGGTATTAGTCTCTTTTACATACGCCCGATATTCCCTTGCTCCACGCGTTTTTTGTAAGCACCGTAGAATATGATCGGGAAGATGAACAGGTTAAATGTAGTGTTGGTGATCAATCCGCCTATCACCACAATAGCCAATGGTTTCGAAGCTTCTGAACCGATACCATTTGAAATTGCCGCAGGTAGCAAGCCAATCGCAGCCATTAATGCAGTCATTACAACCGCGCGTAAACGATCGGCAACACCTAATCTTAGCGCATCGGAAAAGCGGCGGGCTGAATGGAACCTCAGCTCCTTAATATTGGTTTTGAACTTGGTAATCAGGATCACTCCGTTCTGCACGCAGATACCAAACAGTGCGATAAAGCCGATACCTGCCGAAATATTGAAGTTGACACCCGTTATGAGCAAAGCCAGGATACCCCCCGCTATCGCGAACGGCACGTTGTTCAATACCAAAAGCGAATCCTTCACATTGCCAAACAGGATGAACAGGATAAAGAAGATAATAAGCAAGCTGATCGGTACTACCTGTGCTAATCGTTTCGAGGCACGCTGTTGGTTCTCAAAATCACCTGCCCATTCCAGGAAATAACCTTTTGGTAGTTTGATCTTAGCATTTACCTTATCCTGCGCTTCTTTAATGGTACTACCCATATCCCTGCCGCGAATGGAAAACTTGATCGCGCCATAACGTTTATGTGCATCGCGGTAAATCATGCTGATACCGGTAGTTTTAGTAATGTCCGCAATCTCACGAAGCGGAACTTTATTGCCGCTGATGGATGGCACGCGCAGATCGCCGATGGATTGGGTATTGTTCCGGAAGTCTTCAGGATAACGTATACGCAGGTCGAATTTACGCTCACCCTCATATATCTGGGTAGCAGCTTTACCGCCTATAGCTGTTTCGATCACGGCATTGGCATCCGCAGCTGTAACACCATATTGGGCCATCTTAACCTGGTTCAGGTTGATCTGTAGCTCTGGCTGACCCATATCGCGCAAAACGCCCAAATCCTCGATACCTTTTACTCCTTTTAGAATATTGAAAATCGTGTCTTCCTTGCCTTCGATGAATTTATAATCATCCCCAAACATTTTTACCACGATGGAGCCTTTTACACCTGATACCGCTTCTTCCACGTTATCCGAGATGGGCTGGGAGAAGTTGAGGTCAATCCCCGGGAAAAACTTCAATTTTTCCTGCATCCGCTGGATCAGCTCTTCTTTGGTTTCGCCCCTCGCCCATTTATCCTGCGGGTATATATCAACGTGGAACTCGATATTATAGAAACCGGTTGCATCTGTACCGTCATTCGGACGACCTGTTTGCGAAAGCACTTGTTTTACTTCAGAAAAACTCAGGAATATCTTTCGCATTTCATTAGCCAGCTTCACCGATTCACCCAGTGATGTACTTAACGGACCGGTTGCTCTGACATAAATTGAACCCTCGTTCAATTCCGGTAAAAACTCAGTACCCAGTAACTCAAAACAAGCCAGACAGATAAACAAAGTGCCTATGGTAAATGGCAGCATCAGCTTCCTGAATTTGAAACACCAGGTGTAGATGCGCATACAGAACCCATTAATAAACTCTACGAAAACATTATGCTTTTCCTTCACATTTTTATTGAGCAGCACGCTTGCAAATGCCGGCACAAAAGTGAAGGTCATGATCAACGCACCCAGTAAAGCAAAGCCCAATGTCCAGGCCAAAGGAGAAAACATTTTACCTTCCACCTTCTCGAAACTGAAAATAGGCAGCAAGCCTGTGATAATGATCAGCTTGGCGAAGAATATGCCTTTACCGTTTACCAAACAGGCTTCTTTGATCATACCCAGCTTGCTCAGGCGGTTGTATTTCTCCATACCTACTTCCCGGGCCCGATGATCCAACACAACGAATATCCCTTCCACCATCACCACGGCCCCGTCTATGATGATACCAAAGTCGATAGCGCCCATGGAAAGCAAGTTGGCCGACATGCCTTTTAACTTGAGACAGATAAAGGCAAACAACAAAGCCAGCGGAATGATCAGTGATACGATAAGCGTAGTGCGCCAGTCGGCCATGAAAAGGAACACGATAACCGTTACGAAGATGATACCCTCGAACATGTTGTGCAGCACCGTATGCGTAGCAAAATTTACCAGGTCCTCACGATCGTAGAAGGTTTTGATCTTTACATCTGACGGTAAAATATTGTAGTTCAGGTCGTGTATTTTGTCTTTCAGCGCCGCAATTACCACGCTTGGGTTTTCACCCTTGCGCATTACCACGATACCCTCTACGACATCCGGGTCACGGTCGCGTCCTACCTGGCCCAGTCTTGGCAATGAGGATTCGGTTACTTCACCGATGGTTTTAACATAAATAGGTGTACCTTTTACGTTGTTGATGACCACATTTTTGATCTCATCGATATTGTTCAGCAAGCCGATACCGCGTACCACGTAAGCCTGGCCGCTTTGTTCAATCACATCACCGCCTACGTTTACGTTGCTTTTTGATACCGCCTCGTAAAGCTCCAATGCAGAAACGCCATATTGTAAAGCTTTTTGTGGATCAACGGTGATCTGGTATGTTTTTACTTCGCCACCAAAACTATTCACGTCAGCCACACCAGGCACTGCACGTATTTCGCGGTCAACCACCCAATCCTCAATTGTTTTCAAATCGCGGACAGAGCGTTTATTGCTGGTTAATGTAAACCGGTATATCTCACCCGTAGGACCATAAGGCGGCTCGATGGATGGATTTACGCCATCAGGTAAGTTGGCATCGCCGATATGGTTATTGATTTGCAAACGGGCAAAAGCATAGTCTACATCATCATCAAAAGTTACTTTCACTACTGACAAGCCAAACAAGGAAGACGACCTGATGCTGGTTTTCTTTTCTGCCGGGTTCATGGCAATTTCCAGCGGACGGGTTACAAATTTCTCCACCTCCTCGGCGCTGCGTCCGGGCCATTGCGAAATGATGGTAACCGAAGTGTTCGTCACATCCGGGAATGCGTCGATACTGATATTTTTAAAGCTGATATACCCCCCGGCTGCAAGCAATGCAGTCACAAAGAATATAAAATACTTATTCTTTAATGCGAATGATAAAACCCTTTTTATGAATCGATTCATGTGATTTTTTTTAGTTGATCAATACTCAATCTTTAAGCGATTCAAAAAGATATACCTGTCTTGACGCCACAATACGGTCGCCGGGTTTTAGGCCTGCACGGATATAAGCACGGTCTTCCACTTTTTTAGCGATATCGATCTGCTGGATACGCGCATGAGCCTTGCCATCAACCACTACCACATAGTTTTTATCATTATCGAATATCAAAGCGCGGGTGTTGATCACAGGCAGGTTTTCGCCCGAACTGGCTTTAATGATCACGTTGGCAAACATGCCGGGTTTCAGCCTATTGCCGGGATTAGCGATTTTCACTCTTGCTTTGATCACCTTATCATCCGGATCGATCATATCGTAAATCTTATCGATCTTACCATCAAAAACCTTATCAGGATAAGAAAGCGTGGTAATCTTTACCGGGTTACCGGTTTGAATATTGGCGATATCTGACTCGTAAATATTGATAAGCACATATACATCCGACAGGTCGGCAATGGTGAACAGGTTAGTACTGTTATCCGCCCTAACCTGGGTATTATCGGTCAGGTTCTTTTCGATAACAAAACCAGAGATCGGTGCCTTTACGATATATCCCTGCGAATTGCTTTTATTGATACCCACTACCTCGCCGGCACGCTTTTGCTCCGCTTCTGCTTTTTGATAGTCAGATTGTGCCTGTTCAAAATCCTTTTGAGAGGCTAAACCGCTTTTATACAAATCCTGGGTCGATTCAAAAGTACGCTTGGCACTTCTCAGGTCAGCCTCAGCAGCAATGTAATCTTTTGTGAACCCTGCCATTTCAGCACTCTTCATAACTGCAAGAGTTTGCCCCTTGCTTACCACATCACCTAGTTGTACATTCACGTCTTTTGCCACGCCGCTCACCATCGGGAATATCTTAACCGATTTATTTTCATCGGGCGCGATACTGCCGGTTAGCCTGATCTCGGAAAGCGCACTGGCCTCCTTAACGGTATCTATCAGCAGGCTTCTCAGGAGCGTATCCGTCACCTGGAATTTCTCGTCCTTTTCGCCGCCTGAGGCTTCGGAACGGTGACAACTTTGCAGCGTTAGCACTGCTGAAACTGCTACGATAGCAGCCATAAGGTAGTATTGCGGTTTTAACATATCGCGTGGCGCTTTTATAAAATATATTTATCCTTTATATGAATCATTGCCGGGGCAAGTGCAGCTAATTGCTGCACTGCCACCTATGGCAACCTTAATACGACTAGGGGTATTAAGTATCATTAGTAGGGGTATTTTGAAAGTTAATTGTTCCAATGTCCGCCCCGGTTTCCCGGAAAACAGGCTGATTGCCTGGCATCGGGTCGCCAGGGCAATCATTCCGTTTTTGGTGAACATTTTTTTCATCGTTATTCTAATAGTAGGGGTATGCGTCTTATTTATTAAAAAATGATGTGCCTGTCGCGTAATTCAACTGCTCAAGCGAGAGTACCCGGTTGAGCTGCAGGCTGTTCATTTGCAGCGTGTTGGTTTTGTAGGAATCATAAAAATCCAGGAACTCCAGCATGCTGATATTTCTCTTCTCGTAATTCTTAAATACCTCCTGTATCAGGTGGGTAAAATCATCTTTAAACTGCGGGTCGAAACTATTGTACAATTGCTCCAATCGCAGCGCTCCTTTATAGTTGGTTGCCACATCGCTCTCTACCTGGTCCTGCTGACTTTGCAGCTGCACTTTGCTTTGGTCGACCGCGATATGAGCTTGTTTAATTGCGCCCTGGTTGCGGTTAAAAAACGGCAGACTGAAAGCAATGCCCGCGCTCATAAAATTGTTACCGTATGAACCCAGTTTATCATAGTTGAAGGATAGCGATACATCAGGGATAGCAGTTGCTTTTTGCAGCTTCAGGTTCATATCGCTGTAATCAACAGCGGCTTTGCTGTATCTCAGATCGTAACGGTTTACATAGGCCGAATCCAGCAATTGCTGATAAGGCACCTGTGATACCATCTCTTTATCATCCGGTGTAACGGCAGGCTCTACGTAAGTCTTGGGCGATACTTTGATCAGTAGTTTTAATTCACTTTCAGTAGTATCTATCCCCGATAACAGGCTGTTATACTCTGTTTGAAGTGAATAAAGCTGGGACTGGATACGCAGCACTTCTTTTTGAGCAATGTTTCCTTTGGTGTACTGCTCTTTAAAAACGCCTAATGTTTTTGATAACGAAGTGATCTCCTCGTTATAAACTTTAGCCGATTGCTCGTTATAGTAAATCGTATAGAAATCGTTCCTCAGCGTAAACTTTAGCGTACGCAACAAATCAAAGAATTGAAATTTGGCCTGCTCAACACCAATCTTGGCCAACTGGATATTCTTATTCCGTTTGCCTGCAGTATAAAAAAGTTGTGATACGCTTGCCGATTGCTCACTGAAGGGATTAGATACGCCGGTAGCGTGGATACCATTAGAAAAGCTGAAATCGGGATTTTGAAACAGGCGGGCGGTAATGATCTGGGCGCTGGCATTATCGATATTGTATCGCGAAATAATCAGGCTCAGGTTATTTTTTATAAATTGATCCTCGGCTTGTCGTACTGTCAGCTTAAGGGTATCGCCAACCGGGGTTTGTGCAAACGCAAACACAGGGACCCCGGCAGCAATACATGCTATTTGCAGCAATACTATAGTCCGGATATATTTTAGAAACATAAATTATTATTTGTGCAAAAATATCAGGGCGGTGTTAGAGGACAATTAAAGCCACATTAGAATGGCATTAGAATTTCAAATAGTGTGCAATACCGGTTTTAAAGTCGATGAGGTGCAGACTTAAATTTTGTATATTTTTATGATGATTCTGCCCGCTAAAAACTATGGATCAGCAAAATACCATTCGCAATTTCACGCTGTTACTCAGCATCATAGCTGGATTTTGCGATACCTTAACCTTTGTTACATCCAACGAATTTTCCGCGCATGTCACGGGCAACTTCATTGTTTTTGCTTACGATATCATAAAACATGCCGATGGCGAATCGTGGATGAAGCTGCTCTCATTCCCGGTGTTTGTTGCGGCGATAATTACAGGCGGATGGATTATTGGCAAGTTATCAGGTAAATATTCCATACTTATTTTTGAGGGGATAATATTATTGATATCAGGGGTAACCATGCTGGCCATCAAACATTTTGACATCGATTCGATATGGCTCAGGCACGGGATTATTCTGCCTATTGTTTTTGCTATGGGGTTGCAAAATGCATTCGGCAAGCGCTTCAGTAAAGACACTTATGGACCAACCACCATGATGACAGGGAATGTCACGCAGGCAGCTCTTGATCTGTGGGAAGTGATAAAAGATAAATTCAAAAATGATGTGGCATTGAAAAATCTCAAAAATCAATCTTATACTATCGGCGGATTCCTTATCGGTTGTTTAGTAGGTGCGGTGGCAGGAGAAGTGATTGGGTTAAGTGCCGCATTATGGCCGGGTATAGTTTTGTTGATCTATCCTAAAAAGGCTATAATCACTGACTAATCTTTTCAGCTGTTTCAAAGGTAATGGTGAAGGTAGTCCCGTTACCCGGTTCCGATTTCATATCGATGCGGCCATTATATAACTGGATGATCTTTCCGGTAATATACAAGCCGATGCCACTTCCAGGATGATTTTTAACATTGGTTCCCCGGTAAAAGGATTCAAAAACGCGTTCCTGTTCGGCAAGGGGAATGCCGATGCCCGAGTCTATGATGGTAATGATTATCTGGCTGCTATCGGCATACAGATCGCACTGTACCCGTTGGTTATCCGAAAACTTATAAGCATTCCCGATGATATTATTAAAGGCGATAGCAAGCAATGCCTTGTTAGCCGGAATTTGCAGGCGCTCAGGTTCTGCAGGCAGATGCTTAACACTTACAGCAAAAAGCCCTTTACCCTGCTTATTGGTCCAGTAATCTGCCAGTTCCCATATCAACTCGTCGATAGCCACCGGGTCGAGCGCAGCCTGGGTATACCCCATGTCCACTTGCGCCAGCTCCATTAAACCGGCAATGGTTTCGTTCAGGTCCTCAGCATCCGTAAGCACCGATTTTAATACCCGTTCATATTCTTCGTTCGATCGTGCTTTGTGTAAGGCAACTTCTATCTCGCCAATAATGCTTGTTACAGGCGTTTTTAACTCATGCGAAGCGTTGGCGACATAGGTCTCCTGCACCTCAAAGGCATTCTCCAGGTGTTTTAAAAGCCGGTTGAAATTCTGGGCCAGCACACTTATCTCATCTTTTCCGTTACCCTCATCCACTCTGAAGCTTAGGTTACGGGCGTGCACCAGCTGCATTTGGTCTACCACGTCATCCAACGGTTCAAGTGCTTTTTTTGCAAACCAGCGACCTACAAAAAACAAGCCTGTAATGACCAGTATAAACATGGCCGCCATGATCTCGATCAGGTCGTCAATCCTGCGATGCCCCTGTATATCTACTGCCGATGTCAGGATCACAAAGTTGCCCTGATTATCGTTGTAATAAATACCGACGGTCTGCCTGGTTCCTTCAGCGAGTTCAATATCTTTTCGCTTCCTTACCAGTTCAATCACATTACTGCGCCAATATTGCTGCTTGTCTTTTATAAATGAAGCAGCATTATTGTCGTTATAAATGCGGGTTACCTCTCCGGGGAGTTGTTTCAGGTAACGCTCTCGCACACGGCTTAACGAATCCGGCGATATTTCATCGGCCTCAAGATACAATTGTGCTGCAACCTTGGCACGATCAACCAGGCGGCTATAAAAATCGGCTTTGGCAAATGAATTGAAAGTGATGAAGATAACCGTAAGGGCAATAAGCAGGATCACCGCGCTAATGATGGTAAAATACAAGGCGAGGCGATTCCTGATCTTCATTATTTACCCGATTGCTTTAAAATATACCCCATCCCTATCACTGTATGGATCAGCTTGCTTTTGAAATCTTTCTCAATTTTTTTGCGAAGGTAATTTACATATACATCGATAAAATTTGTCCCGGTATCGAAGCCTATTTCCCAAACTTTTTCGGCAATGTACTCACGTGACAATATCTTATTAGGGTTCTGCAAGAAAAGTTCAAGCAAAGTATATTCCTTAGCAGTAAGAGTGATTTTTTTACCAGCGCGTTCAGCGGTTTTGCTCCAGGTGTCGAGTGTCAGGTCATCAAAGGTAAGTTGATGATTTTCTTCTGCGCTTTTGTTCCGGCGCATCAGGGCTTCCATACGCGCCAGCAGTTCGCTGAAATGGAATGGTTTTACAAGATAATCATCTGCCCCGGCTTTTAGTCCGGATACTTTATCGTGCACCTGGTTGAGCGCAGTGAGCATTAAAATAGGTGTGAGCGTATCTTTTTGGCGGACAGATCGGCACAGATCAATACCATTGGTGTCAGGCAGCATCACATCCATTATTAAAAGATCGAATTGCTCCTGCTGCAACAGCCTTTGCGCACTTGCTCCGTCAGCAGCTGTTTTTACGTTATAACCCTGTTCCTCCAGTCCTTTGGTAATAAAGGAAGCTACTTTTTGCTCGTCTTCAATTAAACAGATGCGATTCATAACCGACAAATATGACAATATTAAATCAACGCCGATTTACAATTGATGATTATAATTGTAATCTAATGAAGATACGGATTTATGAATAAAATAACACCATTCCACGTAGCAGTTCCTGTATACGACATTGAAGAAGCCCGCAAATTTTACCGTGAAGTATTAGGCTGCGGCGAAGGTCGCACGGATGCGCTTTGGACCGACTTTGACCTCTACGGCCACCAGTTTGTGATCCATTATAAGCCGCGTCCTGAAAATGTTGAGGAACACCATACCTACCCTGTCGACGGGCATGACGTGCCCGTCCCACATTATGGCGTGGTATTGGAAATGGACGAATTTGAAAAGCTGGCGGAGCGATTAAAAACGCATGGCGTAAAGTTCGTCATTGAGCCATACATCCGCTTTAAAGGTTTGCCGGGCGAACAGGCAACCATGTTTTTTCTTGACCCCTCAGGCAACGCATTGGAATTTAAGGCTTTTAAGGATATAGGGCAGTTGTTTGCGAAGTAAATCTTAAATTCATCGACATCCGAGCTGCCCTGTAAGGGCAACCGCTTTGTAGAACAAACAAAGAAAAAGATTAGTGCGCCTTAGGTGCACTACCTTATACAACTATGTTTTACCGTTATGCTGAAGAAGGGTTGCACCTACGGCGCACAAATAATTTCTGTGAAATATTTCTACAAAGCGGTAACCCCCATGGGGTAAGAAAAAGTAGGTGAAGCTCAAAATATCCTCTGCTGAATCACCGCCATAAAATCTCCCTTAAACTTTTCGCTCACGGGGATTTGCTTGCCTGCGATATAAATATGATTATCCTGGAATTTCTCCAGTTGCTTGGTATTCACAATATAGGAATTATGCACCCGCACAAAAGGAAGCGGCAACTGCTCTTCAATATCTTTCAACCTGCGATAAATAAGCAGTTGACCAGTGTTGGTAACCAAACGCACATATTCCTTTTCCCCCTCAAAATAGAGAATATCCTCCAGCCTGATCCTACTTAAAGTTTTGCCAGATTTAACGAAGAAATATTCCTTATCCGGAGCAGAGGGCGCGGCGGGTTGGATGACCTCTTTATTACCAAAATAAGCCTCAATTTTTTGGGTGGATGAAATGAAACGCTTTAGCGTGATCGGCTTTAACAGGTAATCAATTGTCTGGAAAGTATAGCTTTCTGCTGCGTATTCTGAGTATGCCGTAGTAAATACGATCTTGGTTTCTTTGGGTAGAATTGCGGCCAGTTCCATGCCGGTTAGCTGTGGCATATTGATATCTAAAAAGATAAAATCGACTTTATTCTTTTTTAAAAATGCCATCGCCTCTAGCGCATCATAGCATTTGCCCTTCAACTCCCATTGCGTGGTCTGGTGGATCAGTATCTCCAGCAGGTTCACTGCGTTGGGCTCATCATCGATAATAATACAACTCAAACTCATGATAGTGGCACTTTTAAAAAGGCGGTAAACTGGTCACCCGAACAATCTACATACAGTTCAAACGATGTTCCATACAACAGGTTTAGTCTTTTTCTCAGATTTTCTATCCCAAAACCGTGAGAAGTTTCCTGCGCCTTGGGTACTTTTTTGTTATTCGTCTGGAAAAGCAAATAGCCATTTTGGTGGACCAGCGACAGATCGATCTTATTTTTCCTACTCGACTTATCGATCCCGTGCTTAAAAATGTTTTCTATAAAGGTCATCAGTAACATCGGCGGTATGCGGGCATCCGGGTTATACTCTTTTACGAAATTGATCTCCGTATTATGGCGGATACGGATCTTTTCTAATGCAATATAGTTTTCAATAAACAGCACTTCAGTCTGCAGGGAAACTTCATCCTTCGGACTTTCATCTACAAAATACCGCATAATATCCGACAGACGTTCTATCAATCCCGCCGTGCGCGGCGCCTCGCGGTAGGCTTCGTAATAAATGTTATTCAATGTATTGAATAAGAAATGTGGCTGTACCTGCGATTTAAGCAAATTCAGTTCAGCCTGGCTTTTTTGTAATAGTATTTCTTCGGCTTGCTGTTTCAGTTTAAAATAAGCGATAGCGATGCGGAAGATAAAGCTGAGCATATAAGTGAGCACACCGGCAACCAAAAACTGAGCTATGTTATTTGTCGTTATTTTTTCAGGGTGTACCGCAAAATACTTGTTCCAGATAAACATCGTAAGAAAGCCCCTGCCCAATCCGACGGCTGGCAACAAGATCACCACCAGCATTACATACAGCGCGACTTGCCCTTTCTCATAAAATCTTGGAAACAGGAACTTGATGTTCCCATAGATCACCAGCACATAAAAAATAACATTGATAGCGCTGAACAGGCCGGCCTGGTATGGGCCATCCTCGGGCAAAAAAGAAAAAAAGATAATAAAGTAAACTGCCACCCACACCAGCAACTGAAGCTGGGCAATTGTTGCCTTCCCTTTCAAAAGATTCATTTTTAAAAATACAAAGCTTTTCGGTTATGCATCGCCGTTTTCAATAATTCAATGGATTTATTCAATCACTCCAATGCTATTCTCAACAATTACCCCTGGTTGCCCAAATCGGCCCCATATCCGTCGCCATTGATAGTTCAAGCTAAATAGTTAAAAATTAACCACTTGACATTGAATATTATTTTTTGATCAGCGGATAAAAATGACTTTTATGACACAAACCCATTATAAACCTTCTGTACCGGACATGAAACTATACCCTATAGCAGAGAAACTAGCGCCGATCATAGCGGCCATTTTGTTGCTGCTCTCGCATTCAAAGAATGTGGTAAAGCAAGTGCAGACCATTGATTTACCGGGTGTAGTTTCTGTCTGGAACCAGGAAGGGCATTAAACCAATCATCAATTAAAAAAACGCACTCATGAAAAAATTATTTACCGCCGGTTTGTTGCTGGCATTTCTCCAGTTCATTATTGTCCAGTTTGCGCAGGCGCAGCTTACCTCGTTGCCGAGTGGTGGCAATAAAAGAGCGACTGTTAGCGAGGGGATCGGCATCACCAACGTGACCATCAATTATAGCCGCCCGGCAGTTAAAAAACGCGACGGCCATATCTGGGGCGAACTGGTGCCTGCCGGTTATGTGGACCAGGGTTTTGGACCCTCAAAAGCCGCACCCTGGCGTGCGGGGGCTAATGAAAACACTACTATTGAATTTACTACGGACGTAAAAATTGAAGGTCAGCCGCTGGCAGCAGGTAAGTATGGTTTCTTTATTGCTTATGATCCTAACGAATGCACACTAATCTTCTCCAAAAACAACACCTCTTGGGGCAGTTTCTTTTATAAACCAGAGGAAGATGTGTTAAAAGTAAAGGTAAAACCCGTAAAGACCGACAACAATGTAGAATGGCTGAAATATGAGTTTACCGACCAAACCCCAACCAGCGCAGTAATTGCGTTGGAGTGGGAAAAATTGGTGATCCCTTTCAAGGTGGAAGCTGATGTGGTGGGTACACAGCTGGCATCGTTTCGTAAAGAGTTGAGAACTGAAAAAGGATTCAATTGGGAGGCATGGGACCAGGCGGCTCAATATTGTGCTCAAAATAAAACCAACCTGGACGAAGCCTTAATGTGGACAGATACTGCTACCAGCGTGAATTTTGGTGGCGATAAAAGCTTTACCGCGTGGAGCACAAAAGCTATGATATTGGATGGACTTAACCGTTCGAGCGAGGCAGCTGAGGTGATGAAAAAAGCCTACCCGTTTGCCAGCTCCAATGAGTTATATTTTTATGCAAGGGCACTTACCAAACAGAAAAAAGGCAAGGAAGCTTTCGAGGTGTTTAAAATGAACTATGACAAGCACCCGAATGAATTTCTTCCCATTGCTGGCATGGCAAGGGGCTACTCAGCCATCGGCGATTACAAAAAGGCTTTAACATTTGCGCAAAAAGCCCACCAACTGGCACCAGATAAACCAAACCGGGACATAACAGATAATTTCATTAAGACCCTTGAACAAGGGAAAGACATCAACTAAATCTAAGCTTTTGGCCGGCGTCATTTTCCATACGACCGGCCAATTATTTACCTATAAATTTCGCCTTATGTATACCCTACTAAAAAGAATAAGTATCTGTTTGATTGTTATAGCTGCATCAAGCTTGACCGTATTTGGTCAGAACATTGTTCCTGCCGGGGCAAAACCTGAGGTATTTACCCAGCAAGGCGTCGATTCAACAACTAATCAATCGGTGGCGGCTTTTCTACCTGATGGCAAGACCGCTTACCTGGCAGATGGCACGACCATTTACTTTACAAAAAATGTTAATGGCAAATGGACAAAGCCTGTGCTTGCACCCTTTTCCGGTCATTGGAAGGATTGGGACCCAACGATGAGGCCCGATGGCAAGCGACTGATATTTGTTTCGAACCGCCCTGTAGATACGGCCGCAGATCAAAACAAGCCGCAGAAAAATCATCACCTCTGGTATGTCGATCGTATTTCAGGAGATAAATGGACCGAGCCAAAGCATTTTGATGCTCCCGTTAACATGCTTGGTTTTAATGATTATGGCCCTTCCATCAGTGGCAAAGGAACGGTTTGCTTTTGTTCACGCAACCGCGACGGGCACAAAGGTATGGGTGGCTATGCTGCCAAACTGGTTAACGGGCATTATGAGAAACCAGAATTGTTGGCATTGAACGGCGATAATGAGATATATGATCCGTTCATCGCCCCAGACGAGCACTACATCATATTTGTTAGCAACAATGAGCTTTATATCAGCTACCGCAAGGGCGAAGGCTGGACGCAAGGGGAAAAATTAGGGCCGGAAGTGAACAATGGCAAAGGCAACTTCGATCCTTATGTCTCACCTGACGGAAAAACACTTTATTACTCGCAGGACAAAGCGCCGGGCATTTTGATGGTTCCGGTTAAAATACCTGCTTCATAAAAATTTTGAGTTATGGATATTATGATCTTTACAGGGGTGCTGCTATTGGGCGGCCTCATCAACTTCCTCAAAGAAGTTGATACCAAAACGGTTATACGTGTTTCGGGTGTCTACATTTTTATTGCCTGGGTTTCGGTAGTATATACCTGGATATTTTATTTTACCGGTGTTAATGATGCCGATCTGCAAAAGGTGCTCAGCATATTCTTACAGCTAATCAGTATGATCATGTATGGCACCTTGGGATACCTGGCGGCGTACATTGCATTGAACTTCCAGGAATTAACTGAAAATGCCGAAAATGAAGCATTGCAAAGGATCATCCGTAAAACATTACGGGCTGTTTCTATCGCCATAGCCAATACTTTTATGATAGTGACGCTGGGTAAATCGATCCAGGAGCCTAACATGCTGGTATTTTTCAGGCAATCCTGTTATGCGGTCTGGTTCCTGTATTTTATCATGGGTGCCGAGCCATTGGGCGCTATCGGTATCCTGTTTCATTCTAAATTAAAAACAGGTCCGCTGGCTACTTTGGGATTGATCGTTGTGATGCTTGGAGCAGTAGCCACTCACCTGTATTATCATGATTCACTTTCAGACTCTTACGAGTCCATTATACAGCTTATCAACTTATCATTACTGTTGCTGATCTATTATTACGAACGACAGACGAATAGAAAACATCCTCTTAAACTTGCTTATGTTAACAATGAAAATATCTAAATACTTATCGCTCATAATCATATTCTTCCTTACTATCAGTCTTTCTGCAAAAGCCCAGGTGGATACCATCCGCTTAAAAGATAAACGGCTTAATACTTCAGTTCTAAAACCGGGACTTAACCAATACCTTGTTTACACGCAGGATGCAAAAAAGCATAAAGAGCTTGGTTTCTGGTTCTGGATGCGTAATATCCAAGTTGAAAAAAGGGACGGATCAAATGTATTTGTGATCACCCAGCATTGGTTTGGTAGTGATACAAGCACCTACAGGGAAGTGTACTCTATTAATAAAACTGCTGACTTTGCCCCGGTTTATCACTCAGAAGCAAAAAGGAACAAAGTATTTGCTTATAACTGGTCGGCCGAAAAAATAACCGGCGCCGATAGCGTCGCGCAAAACAGTCAAAAAGCTTTTTCGCTCGATTTCAAGTTGCCCAATTTTAACTGGAACCTCGACATCGAAACTTTTGAAATGCTGCCGCTGGCTGAGGGCAAAAAGTTCGCCATCAATTTTTATGACGCCGGGCTCGACCCGCCAGCTTATGTGAATTACAAAGTGACCGGCAGTGAAGTGATACAAACAGTCGGCAACGAAAAGACCGATTGCTGGAGGTTAGTGACCGAAGGCGATTACAAGGGAGCTCACTACTCAGAAACCTATTGGATCAGCAAAAAGAATCATGAGTTTCTGAAAGAGGAAGATTCCTTTAACGGTATATACCGTTATAAAATAAAGATGCCAGCCAATGCGCCTGACCTGATGGCCCGGTTTACAAAATAACTATCTATACTATGAATAATCTATCAAAACTCATTTTGTTGTTCCTGTTTTGCGTGGGAGTTACTACCATCCAAGCACAATCAAAACACGTGGATAAGGATATGGCCAGCTTTTTTACAGGCACATGGTCGGGCACAGGACAATTGGCAAATGGAAAAACCATGGAGGCGGATGTTACCTTCACCGTGGCTACCGACAGCAGTTGTCTTATCAGCATGTATTCGGATAGAGCACCCAACAGGTTTAAAGCAGCAGCAGTATTTTGCATTGACAGTCCGACAGGAAAATTCTCGGCTCAATTTCTTAATAATTTTACAGGTTTAAAGGATTTTACAAGCGATGGCTGGCGGAATGGAAAGATCGTATTGGCAAACCAGGAGAACGCTAATGGAAAAGGCACGCTATACCAGCAATTTATTTACGAAAAAATAGATAGCGATCATTTTAAAGCTACTTATATGTACGGGATGGATCGCTCCAAATTAAAAGAAGGGGATCATCTTATATTTACGCGATCTGCAGGCAATTGATTATTTAGGCCAGTTTTAGACCAATAAAGGCACGATTCTTTGCCTCCGGAAGCTTTATATTTGAAGGACACAACCACTTATAAAAACTTCCTTTTTTATGCTGATCACCCGCTGCAATACCCTTGCTGAATTGAATGAACTGGCTTCTGAAACGATTATCCAAGAGTTACAGCAAAACCCGCAATCGCTTGTTTGTGCCGCTACGGGGAACTCGCCAACAGGCGTTTATAAAAAGTTGGTTGAGAAAAAAGAAAATTTCAATTCCACCGACCTTCGCTTCATAAAGCTAGACGAATGGTACGGTTTAGATATTAACGATGAAGGCTCCTGTGAAAAGTACCTGCACGAGCATTTGTTTAACCCGCTTGGTATCTCACACAAAAACTATATCACTTTTGATGGTAAGGCTGCCGACGCTCAAAAAGAGCTTGAGCACGTCAACACATACCTGGAGGAGAATGGGCCTATTGACCTATGCATCTTAGGCCTGGGCAAAAATGGGCACATCGCTTTTAACGAACCTGCCGATACCTTGCACCCACACGCACATCTCGCTACTTTAAGTGCGACGTCGCTGGAACATAGCATGATAAAAGGCAATGGCGAGCAGGTTAAATACGGAATGACGCTGGGTGTAACGGATATCCTGCAATCCAGGAAGATTATCATGCTGGTAAACGGCACCCATAAAAATGCCGTTATGCAAAAGCTGATGGAGCAAAAGATAAGCACGCAGCTACCGGCTTCATTGCTTTGGCTGCATGCTGATGTGCACTGTTTTTATTGCGATAACGATAATTAAAATCAGGAAAAATGAAGTGTAGATTGTTTTGCCTCTCAATCTTGTTAATGACTTCCATCGCTGTTCAGGCACAGGTGCAGGTTCGCAACGAGCCGAGGCATAGGAATGTTATTGAAAATAAGTATTTCAGGGTACTGGATGTGAATATTCCGCCACACGATACTACGTTGCAGCATATTCACTCCACTTCGTCCGTCATCTTAATGTTCACCAATACCATAACTGCGGAACAATTAAAAGGACACGATTGGGTGAAAGGTAAGAGTACGGCAGGGAGTGCCTTTTATCGCGATTTCGCGAAGGATACTATCATCCACAAAGTAAGTAATTGGGACGTTGTTCCCTTCCATGTTACGGATATAGAATTACTGTCAGCATACGAACCTAATTCTGGCCGGAAGCCCTTGCCATTTAATGTTTTGTTTGATAGTGAAAAAGCATTTGCCTATCGCCTGACAGATTCATCAATGAACAAACAAACCATAAGCAATCGCGGACCAATGATTGCCGGACTGGTGGCTGGGGATGATATTATTCTGCATGATGCAAAAAGCAATAAGTCGACCCATATAAAGGCGGGCAAAGAAACTTACATAGCACCAGGAACTTCTTTTTACCTGGCCAAGACCGGCACAAAAGCGATCAACCTGGTTTTATTCGAAATCAAATAATTATGAGCAAAGGAACAGAGCAGCATACCTACGACGCCATTGTTGTCGGATCAGGCATCAGCGGCGGATGGGCTGCTAAAGAACTGTGCGACCTTGGCGTGAAAACGCTGGTATTGGAGCGCGGGCGAAATATAGAGCACATTAAGGATTATCCTACCGCAACTAAAGGTCCCTGGGAGTTTCCACATCGCATGGAGGAGCCTTTGCAAGTGCTTAAAGACAATCCCGTTATCAGCAAGTGCTATGCTTATGGTGAGGACACACATCATTTCTTTGTAAAGGACAAGGAACATCCCTATATACAGGAAAAGCCTTTTGACTGGATTCGCGGCTACCAGGTGGGTGGTAAATCAATCATGTGGGGACGCGCATGCCAGCGATGGAGTAATTTTGAATTTTCGGCACCACAGCGCTATGGTTATGCGGTAGATTGGCCGATACGTTATGAAGACATTGCACCATGGTATTCACATGTGGAGCGATTCTCCGGTATTTGCGGTGATAAAGACGGTATGGAATCCATGCCCGATGGCGATTATCTGCCGCCTTTCGAGATGAGTTGTGTTGAAGATGCTATGGCCAAAAAGATCAATGCGAATTACAAGGACCGCAGGATGATCAAAACGCGTTGGGCACATCTGACGAAACCGGAGCCTATCCATCTGCAACAGGGACGTGGCCAATGCCAGGCTCGTGACTTATGTACAAGAGGTTGTCCGTTTGGAGGATATTTCAGTTCGGTTTCCTCTACCTTGCCCTGGGCGAAGAAGACGGGCAACTTAACCATCAGGCCATTCTCTGTGGTGCATTCCATTATTTATGATGAGAAAAAAGGAAAAGCAACCGGCGTGCGGGTGGTTGATACCAACACCAGGGAGATGACCGAGTTTTACGCCAAAGTGATCTTCATGAATGCGGCCTGCCTGAATACAAATTTGATTTTGCTTAATTCTACCTCTTCCCGCTTTCCAAATGGACTGGGAAATGATAGCGGTTTGCTGGGCAAGTTCATGGCATTTCAAAATTATCGGGCAAGTGTGCACGGTAGATATGAAGGCTTTGAAGATCATTATTACTTCGGTCGCAACCCCACAAACCCAATGATCCCGAATTATCGCAATTTACATAAACAGGATACGGATTACATTGGCGGGTTTATGACCTTTGTTTACGCCAACCGGGGGAGAAATAATTGGGATGAGGGTATCGGTGCTGATCTTAAAAATTCAGTATCCGAACCGGGGCCATGGCATGCCGGAATGTATATTCAGGGGGAAACCATACCGAAAGAACATAACCACGTACGGTTGAGCAAAGATCAGAAGGACCCATGGGGTATACCGCAGCTGATCACCTCGGTTGGTTATGATGATAACGACGAAAAAATGATCAAGGATTTTCTGGATCAAAGCGCTGAAATGCTGGAGCTGGCGGGTGTAAAAGATGTAGTAAAGCACGATACCCACCAGGCGCCGGGTTTGGATATTCACGAAATGGGGGGCTGCCGCATGGGCCATGATCCGAAGACATCCCTCCTGAATAAATGGAACCAATTGCACTTGTGCAACAATGTTTATGTAACTGATGGCGCATGTATGACTAGTACCGGGAACCAAAGCCCGTCTATCCTGTATATGGCTTTCGCGGCAAGGGCTGCTAATCATGCTGCTGAGGAGATGAAGAAGGGGAATATTTAACGGGTAGGTGTCATGCAGGAGGCACTCGAAGCATGGTGAGCGAAGGCCTCTACGCACTACACTTCGAGTGCCTCAGTGTGACACCCTTTTTTTTAAATAATTATCATGACCAACAGAAGAGATTTTATAAAAAGCGCGAGCCTTTTGGCTTTGAGCTTTCCTTTGTTTAAGAATGAACTATTCGCTTCTCCCCGGAAGCTTCCGGCATTGGGTATCCAACTATACATGGTGAAAGAGGACATGCAGAAAGACACGCCCGGTACTTTAAAAAAATTAGGTGCCATGGGTTATACACAGATTGAAAGCTACGGCAGTGATAAAGGCATGTTTTGGGGAATGAGCAACAAAGAGTTTCAAAAGCTGGCAAATAGTTTTGGGTTGACACTGGTATCAAGCCATTACAATGATGAGCCGGGTGGTTTTGAGAAACAGGCGGAAAAAGCGGCGGAGATCGGCATGAAATATTTGATTTGTCCGTGGAAGGGGCCGCAAAAGTCAATCGATAATTTTAAAAGCTTTGCAGATGAATTTAACCGAAACGGCGAGATATGCAAAAAGCATGGTATGCGGTTCGGGTATCATCCGCATGATTATCCTTATAAAAAAGTGGACGGACAATTACCAATTGATGTATTGTTAGCCAATACCGATAAAGAATTGGTCGATTTCCAGATGGATTATTACTATACGGTAACCGAGGGCCAAAGTCCTGAAGAATACATCAAAAAGCATCCGCATCGCTTTAAGCTTTGCCACATGCGCGATGTATTAAAGCAACGGTTACCTAAGGGCAGCGAAGAAGAATCTGCATGTGACCTCGGGCAGGGAGTTATCAATTACCCTCATCTGTTATCCACCGCATTAAACGATGGTATGAAATATTTCTTCGTGGAGCAGAGCCGCTTTTATCATGAAACCCCATTGCAAAGTGCGAAAGTGAATATTGATTATTTAAAGCGTCTGAAATTGACCTAGTGTGGAGACTTACTCCCCATCTATTGTCTGTGTCCTCACAGACAATAAGGTTGCTGTTTGTGAGGACACAAACAGGTGGGAAATGGAGAGACTTACGAAGTTTTAAAAACTTCATAAGTCTGATAAGTTAAAACTTATGATACGGCTTCTCAAAAAAGTCGTCGACCACCATATTGAATTCATCACGATGCTCCTGTAATGTCGGGTGTCCTGAATTAGGCACTACCCACAAATAAGCACGCGGTATAGCCTGGTAAATTTTCGTGGTATGTTCTATCGGTATTACATCATGGTCGCCGCAGATGATTAGCGCAGGGCATTTGATTACTTTTAAGGCCGAGAATGGAATATTTGGCTGCACATAATCCAGCATAAATATTTTCCAGTCGTTCTTTTCCTTATCTGTAACCCTCGGTTTATCTTTATCCTGCTTGTATTGTTTTACCATATCGTCCCAGGTTGCCTGGGTGAGTCCTAATGAATCGGGGGTCAGGTTAGCACCGGTTGAGGCAAATTTGATTACCTTATCGGGGTGACGCATTGCCATAACAATCGCATTGATACCGCCATCGCTCCAGCCTATAACATAAGCCGAATCGATATGCATTTTATCCAGCAGGGCAGCAAAATCATCTGCCATCATTTCAAAGCTTAGGGAATCTTTTTTGTCGACCGACTTGCCATGAGCCCGGCTATCTACCGCAATCACCTTATACTTTTTTGAGAAGTAAGGGATAGTCTGCGAAAAGGCATTAATACTGCCACCATTACCGTGGATCAGCAATAAAGGTTTACCTTGCCCGTAGGTTTCAGTATATAGTTTTACACCGCGCACATCGTAATATTTTCCGGCGGAGGGATTATCGCCGTAGTGAATTTGTTGACTGCAGGCAAATTGTCCCATTATAAGGGCAAATAAAAGGCATAATAAGGTTTTTTTCATATCGGCTTTGATTATCAGGCGTCTAAATATAGGAAGAAGTTTATTGTCGATGCAATACAGAAAATCACTTTTAGAAAGGAGGCACCTACGGAGCCAAAAATCCATTTATTATTATGTCTTGTCCTGAAATGAGTTTACACAAAAGTAAACGAAATGGAAAAGATAATTATCGATGGAAAGCATCATTATCCGCTTGAGTTCAAGCATGCGGTCATTAAGGAGTATTTAGCCGGAGGTAT
>Ga0268266_10000179_pt1 | contig 112622 bp, 100 predicted proteins | sample KBSS13metaG_FD_190356 | JGI IMG/M metagenome (GOLD analysis project Ga0268266, IMG submission 190356) | Switchgrass rhizosphere microbial communities from Kellogg Biological Station, Michigan, USA - KBS S1-3 metaG (SPAdes) (version 2) | ecosystem: Host-associated > Plants > Roots >...
CGATTTTCAGCTGATACAGATTAACAGAATTTGCCTGGCGGCTTTAGCGCGGTGGTCCCACCTGACCCCATGCCGAACTCAGAAGTGAAACGCCGTAGCGCCGATGGTAGTGTGGGGTCTCCCCATGCGAGAGTAGGGAACTGCCAGGCATCAATTAAAAGAACCCCGTACCGTATGGTGCGGGGTTTTTTGCTTTTTGGGCTTCTTACTTCCTCCTTGAAACTTTCTCACCTTCCGCTTGCAGACTCGACATTCAGCCTGTTTCTGGGTATCGTTAGCTGTCTGGATGTCTAAACGTTTATACGTATGCTGTGAGGATATGAGGTTATGCCGATTCGGGTGCAGGACGAGCTACCAGCCGTCAATTTCTTACGTGATGAAAACGTCTTTGTGATGACGACTTCACGCGCTACAGGTCAGGAAATTCGCCCACTGAAGGTGCTTATTCTCAATCTGATGCCGAAAAAGATCGAAACAGAGAACCAGTTCCTGCGTTTGCTTTCGAACTCGCCGCTGCAGGTTGATATCCAGCTGCTGCGAATTGATGCCCGTGAGTCGCGAAATACGCCTTCTGAGCATCTGAATAATTTTTACTGTAACTTCGACGACATTCGCGACGAAAACTTCGACGGGCTGATTGTGACCGGTGCACCGCTGGGCCTGGTCGAATTTAATGATGTTGCCTACTGGCCGCAGATCAAACAGGTACTGGAGTGGGCTAAAGATCACGTCACGTCCACGCTGTTTGTTTGTTGGGCGGTGCAAGCCGCCCTGAATATCCTCTATGGGATCCCCAAACAAACCCGCACTGAGAAGCTTTCAGGTGTTTACGAGCACCACCTTGTCCAACCTCACGCCCTGTTGACGCGCGGGTTCGATGACTCCTTCCTGGCCCCACACTCGCGCTACGCCGATTTCCCGGCACAGCTGATTCGTGATTACACCGATCTCGATATCCTGGCCGAAACCGAAGACGGGGATGCTTACCTGTTTGCCAGTAAAGACAAGCGCATTGCCTTTGTTACCGGGCATCCTGAGTACGATCCGAACACCCTCGCGTCGGAGTATTTCCGTGACGTTGAAGCCGGTCTGAATCCGGACGTTCCGTACAACTATTTCCCCAAAAACGATCCACAGAACAAACCGAGAGCCACCTGGCGTAGCCACGGGAATTTGCTGTTTACGAATTGGCTCAACTATTACGTCTACCAGATCACACCATACGATCTGCGCCACATGAATCCAACGCTGGAGTAATCTTCTGTACTAAACGATCCTAAAGCGTTTCAGCTATTCACATCAGGCACCTTCGGGTGCCTTTTTCATTTCCGAAATACCACTCAACAAACAATAAAACTTTAATTTCATATTAATCAATGTGTTAAAGGTATTTGATAATTAAAATGGAAATTGTTTTTGATTTTGGAAAAAATATAGATAGTCTTAATTCTGCTGAGCGAAAACTACACAACGATCTTTCGTTCGCATCGGGGGCGTGATTTTGGATCTTTGATGAGGAGCAGAGTAATGACTCAACAGGCAACGACGGTCGATGAACTGGCCTTTACCCAGCCGCATGGCGAGCAAGAACAGCAAATTTTGACAGCAGACGCTGTCGAATTCCTGACCGAACTGGTGACCCGCTTTACGCCAACGCGCAATAAGCTGCTGGCGGCACGCATTCATCAGCAGCAGGAAATTGATGATGGCAAGTTGCCTGGGTTTATTTCGGAAACAGCTTCCATTCGCCGTGGTGAGTGGAAAATCCGCGGCATTCCGGATGATTTACAGGATCGGCGCGTCGAAATCACCGGCCCGGTGGAGCGCAAAATGGTGATCAACGCCATGAACGCGAACGTAAAAGTCTTTATGGCGGATTTTGAGGACTCACTGGCGCCGGACTGGCATAAGGTCATCGACGGGCAAATCAATCTGCGCGATGCCGTGAATGGCACCATCAGCTATACCAACGAAGCCGGCAAAATCTATCAACTGAAACCCAATCCGGCGGTTCTGATCTGTCGCGTACGTGGACTGCATCTGCCTGAAAAGCATGTCACCTGGCGTGGCGAAGCCATTCCGGGCAGTCTGTTTGACTTCGCCCTCTATTTCTTCCACAACCACAAGAATCTGCTGGCAAAAGGCAGCGGCCCCTATTTCTATCTGCCGAAAACACAGGCCTGGCAGGAAGCGGCCTGGTGGAGTGAAGTGTTTAGCTTCACGGAAGATCGTTTCAACCTGCCGCGTGGCACCATTAAAGCCACCCTGCTGATTGAAACGCTGCCTGCGGTGTTCCAGATGAACGAAATTCTGCATGCGCTGCGCGACCATATTGTTGGGCTGAACTGTGGACGCTGGGATTACATCTTCAGCTACATCAAAACCCTGAAAAATCATCCCGATCGTGTACTGCCGGATCGCCAGGTGGTCACCATGGATAAACCGTTCCTGAGTGCCTACTCACGCCTGTTGATTAAGACCTGCCACAAGCGTGGGGCCTTTGCGATGGGGGGAATGGCGGCATTTATCCCAAGCAAAGATGCTGAACGTAACAATCAGGTGCTCAACAAGGTGAAAGCCGATAAAGAGCTTGAAGCACGAAATGGCCATGACGGAACGTGGATCGCGCATCCGGGTCTGGCGGATACGGCAATGGACGTCTTCAACCGCGTACTCGGTGAGAACAAAAACCAGCTGTTTGTGACGCGTGATGAGGATGCTCCAACGGCTGAAGAACACCTGCTGGCACCGTGTGCGGGCGAGCGTACGGAAGAGGGCATGCGCGCCAATATCCGCGTAGCCGTCCAGTACATTGAAGCGTGGATCTCCGGTAACGGCTGCGTGCCGATCTACGGCCTGATGGAAGATGCCGCTACCGCCGAAATCTCTCGCACCTCAATCTGGCAGTGGATCCACCATCAAAAAACGCTCAGCAACGGCAAGCCGGTGACCAAATCCCTGTTCCGTCAGATGCTGGCCGAAGAGATGCGGGTGATCCAGGACGAACTGGGTGAACACCGCTTCAGCAGCGGACGTTTTGATGACGCCGCACGCCTGATGGAGCAAATCACCACATCCGATGACTTAATCGACTTCCTGACCCTGCCGGGCTACCGCTTCCTGGCGTAATTCACCCCACAACAATATGGAGCATCTGCACATGAAAACCCGTACTCAACAAATCGAAGAATTGAAGAAAGAGTGGACCCAACCTCGCTGGGAAGGCATCCGCCGCCCGTATAGCGCGGAAGAGGTGGTGAAATTGCGTGGCTCGGTCAATCCGGAATGTACCCTGGCGCAGCGCGGCGCGGCGAAAATGTGGGATCTGCTGCACGGCGGTGCCAAAAAAGGTTACATCAATAGCCTCGGCGCGCTGACTGGCGGCCAGGCCCTGCAGCAGGCGAAAGCCGGCATCGAAGCCATCTATCTTTCCGGCTGGCAGGTTGCGGCGGACGCCAACCTGGCCTCCAGCATGTATCCGGATCAGTCGCTCTATCCGGCAAACTCGGTACCAACCGTGGTGGATCGGATCAACAACACCTTCCGCCGTGCGGATCAGATCCAGTGGGCGGCAGGCATTGAGCCAAACGATCCGCGTTTTATTGACTATTTCCTGCCGATCGTCGCGGATGCGGAAGCGGGATTCGGCGGCGTGCTGAACGCCTTTGAGCTGATGAAATCGATGATTGAGGCCGGTGCAGCGGCCGTTCACTTCGAAGACCAGCTCGCGTCAGTGAAGAAATGCGGACACATGGGCGGGAAAGTCCTTGTCCCAACCCAGGAAGCTATTCAGAAGCTGGTTGCGGCGCGTCTGGCGGCTGACGTGCTCGGCGTACCCACGCTGGTGATTGCCCGTACCGATGCGGATGCGGCTGACCTGATCACTTCTGACTGCGATCCTTACGACAGCGAGTTCATTACCGGTGAACGCACCAGCGAAGGGTTCTATCGTACCCATGCTGGCATTGAACAGGCGATCAGCCGTGGGCTGGCATATGCACCGTATGCGGACCTGGTCTGGTGTGAAACCTCCACGCCGGACCTGGCGCTGGCAAAACGCTTTGCCGATGCTATCCACGCCAAATATCCGGGCAAACTGCTGGCCTATAACTGCTCGCCGTCCTTCAACTGGCAGAAGAAACTGGATGATAAAACCATCGCCAGCTTCCAGCAGCAGCTGTCCGACATGGGCTACAAATATCAGTTCATCACGCTGGCTGGCATTCACAGCATGTGGTTCAACATGTTCGACCTGGCGCATGCCTACGCGCAGGGGGAAGGCATGAAGCATTACGTTGAGAAGGTGCAGCAGCCGGAATTTGCTGCCGGTAAAGAGGGCTATACCTTCGTTTCGCATCAGCAGGAGGTCGGGACCGGTTACTTCGATAACGTGACCACTATCATCCAGGGGGGCACCTCCTCCGTCACCGCCTTAACGGGATCGACGGAAGAAGCCCAGTTCTGAGCCATGTAACGCCCGGTGGCACGCTACCGGGCTTGTGAACATACTCCCTCTCCCGTCGGGAGGGGGCCGGGGTGAGGGAGCATGAACAATGTCGCGTGGTCTGGAATTACTGATTGCCCAAACTATTCTGCAGGGCTTCGATGCCCAGTACGGACGTTTCCTGGAAGTCACATCCGGCGCGCAGCAGCGTTTTGAGCACGCCGACTGGCATGCGGTTCAGCAGGCCATGAAGCAGCGAATCCACCTTTACGATCACCATGTGGGTCTGGTGGTGGAGCAGTTGCGCTGCATTACCGACGGCAAAATCCCTGACGCGGAGTTTTTACTGCGCGTGAAGGAGCATTACACCCATCTGTTACCTGATTACCCGCGCTTCGAGATTGCGGAGAGCTTTTTCAACTCCGTCTATTGCCGGTTATTTGACCACCGCTCATTATCTCCTGAGCGGTTATTTATCTTCAGCTCCCAGCCGGAGCGCCGCTTTCGCACTATTCCGCGTCCGCTGGCGAAGGATTTCTTTCCCGATCGCGGCTGGGAAAAGCTCCTGCATCGCGTATTAACGGATTTGCCGCTGCGTTTGCCCTGGGAGAATAAAATCCGTGATATCGGCTATATCTCTGCGCATCTCAAGGAGACCTTCGGCGAAGAGGTGCTCGGGCAAAGCCATTTGCAGGTTGCCAATGAGCTTTTTTACCGTAATAAGGCTGCCTGGCTGGTCGGTAAACTGATGACACCGTCGGCCATTGTGCCGTTTCTGTTACCCATCCATCGTACCGATGACGGTGAACTGTTTGTTGATACCTGCCTGACGACCAGCGCCGAGGCCAGCATTGTCTTTGGTTTCGCCCGCTCCTACTTTATGGTGTATGCCCCGCTGCCTGCTGCTCTGGTGGAGTGGTTGCGCGAGATCCTGCCGGGGAAAACCACCGCCGAGCTGTACATGGCCATTGGCTGTCAGAAACACGCCAAGACGGAAAGCTATCGGGAATATCTGCGCTATGTCACCACGGCAGATGAGCAATTTATCGAAGCCCCCGGTATTCGCGGCATGGTGATGCTGGTCTTTACCCTGCCGGGTTTTGATCGGGTGTTAAAGGTCATCAAAGATACGTTCGCGCCGCAGAAGGAGATGACCGCTGCTCACGTCCGCGCCTGCTACCAGCTGGTTAAAGAGCACGATCGCGTCGGGCGAATGGCGGACACCCAGGAGTTCGAGAACTTTGTGCTGGATAAGCAGCAGATCGATCCGGCATTAATGGCGTTATTACTGCAGGAAGCGCCGGCGAAAATCACCGATCTGGGTGACAAAATTGCCATCAGCCATCTCTATATCGAACGCCGCATGATCCCACTCAATATCTGGCTGGAGCAGTCCGAAGGTCAGGCACTGCGGGATGCCATAGAAGAATACGGCAACGCTATCCGTCAGCTTGCCGCCGCGAATATCTTCCCGGGCGACATGCTGTTTAAAAACTTCGGTGTCACCCGTCACGGGCGGGTGGTGTTCTACGATTACGATGAAATTTGCTATATGACTGAGGTGAATTTCCGCGATATACCGCAGCCCCGCTATCCGGAAGATGAACTGTCCGGCGAGCCGTGGTACAGCATCTCACCGGGAGATGTCTTTCCTGAGGAGTTTCGCCACTGGCTGTGCGCTGACCCGCGCATCAGGCCACTGTTTGAAGAGATGCATGATGACCTGTTTCGTGCCAGCTACTGGCGGGGTCTGCAGACGCGCATCAGGAATGGGCATGTGGAAGATGTGTATGCCTATCGCCGCAAACAACGGTTTTGTATCCGGTATGCGGTGTAATGCCCCCTCTCCCGACGGGAGAGGGATTCAGGTGCACCCGATGTTATCGAATCCCGCCATACGCCAGCGTGACCTCTTTCGCCGCCTTAATCACCAGCGCACCTAACTCCGTGACGCGGTCATCGGTCATACGGGAAATCGGTCCGGAGATCGAAATGGCGGCAAACGGCTCGCGGTGCTCGTCAAAGATGCAGGCTGCAATGCAGCGCAGGCCTAACGCATGCTCCTCGTCATCAAACGAATAGCCGCGCTTGCGGGTCAGGGCCAGATCTTCTTTCAGATGTACCGGTGAGACCAGCGTGGCGTGGGTGTAGGCGTGCAGCCCTTTACGGTGCAGCAGCCCGGTGACCTGCTCTTCGCTGAGCTGCGACAGAAACGCTTTCCCCGCCCCGGAGGCATGCATCGGCAGCTTGCCGCCAATGGGTGCCGACATACGCATTAGCTGCGTGCACTGTACCTGGTCGATGATAATGGCCTGATGGTCGCTCTGGTCGAGTACGGCCAGGTTTACCGTCTCGCCGGAATCTTCCATCAGCTTGCGCAGAATAGGGTGCACAATCGCCAGCAGGTTGCGGCTCTGCAGGAAGCTGCTGCCGACGATAAACGCATGTGCACCCACCGCCCAGTGTCCCAGCTCGCCCACCTGGCGCACAAAGCCCAGCTGCTGCATCGTGGTCAACAGTCGATGGGTCGTTGAGTTCGGCAGGCCAGCCTGCTGTGCCAGCTCTGTCAGGGCCACGCTGCTGTGCGACTCGGCTATCCATTCCAGCAGCTTCAAACCGCGCGTGAGCGATTGAACCTGTCCGCCCTGAGAGGCGGCGGTGGTGGCAGCAGGTTTTCTGCCGCGTTTAGCGGGAACGGTCGTGACCATGACGAACTCCTTTTTCTGTATCGTGGAAATCATTTTCGTTTTATTTGGTGATTTTGCAACCGTTATCCTGACTGATCGGATGAGTGATAGTGAACATGTCTCATGTTACCGCTGTGTGACTTTTACACCCTGCGAGATTGTGCCAGTATGGACTGCTGGCCTTTTGGCCTGGTTGAGCGTTGTCGGGAGCAAGTGTGAGCAGCAAAGTAGAGCAACTGCGTGCGCAGTTAAATAAACGAATTCTGGTGCTGGACGGCGGCATGGGTACCATGATCCAGAGCTATCGTCTGAGTGAAGACGATTTCCGCGGCGAGCGTTTCGCCGACTGGCCATGCGACCTCAGAGGTAACAACGACCTTCTGGTGCTCAGCAAACCGCAGGTCATTTCGGCGATCCACAACGCGTATTTCGAGGCGGGTGCGGATATCGTCGAAACCAACACCTTTAACTCGACAACCATCGCCATGGCGGATTACCAGATGGAATCCCTGTCGGCGGAGATAAACCTTGCCGCGGCAAAGCTGGCCCGCGCCTGCGCTGATGAATGGACAGCCCGTACGCCGGACAAACCGCGCTACGTGGCCGGGGTGCTTGGCCCGACCAACCGCACCGCGTCGATTTCACCCGATGTGAACGACCCGGCCTTTCGTAACATCAGCTTTGATCAGCTGGTGGCGGCGTATCGTGAATCGACCAAAGCGCTGGTGGAAGGCGGTTCCGATCTGATCCTGATTGAAACGGTATTCGACACCCTCAATGCCAAAGCCGCGATTTACGCGGTGAAAGAGGAGTTCGAGGCGCTGGGCGTCGACCTGCCGATCATGATTTCCGGTACCATCACCGACGCCTCTGGTCGTACCCTCTCCGGCCAGACCACAGAAGCTTTTTATAACTCCCTGCGTCACGCTGAAGCGCTCTCCTTCGGCCTGAACTGCGCGCTGGGTCCCGATGAGCTGCGCCAGTATGTGCAGGAACTTTCGCGCATCGCTGAATGCTATGTCACCGCACACCCGAACGCCGGCCTGCCGAACGCCTTTGGTGAATACGATCTGGATGCAGACACCATGGCGGCGCAAATCCGCGAGTGGGCCGAATCCGGTTTTCTGAATATCGTCGGTGGTTGCTGCGGTACCACGCCAGAGCATATTGCCGCGATGAGCAATGCGGTGGCGGGTCTGCCGCCGCGTCAACTGCCTACGCTGCCGGTTGCCTGCCGTTTGGCCGGCCTTGAGCCGTTGACCATCGGTGACGACAGCCTGTTTGTGAACGTCGGGGAGCGGACTAACGTGACCGGTTCGGCGAAATTCAAACGGCTGATTAAAGAAGAGAAGTACAGTGAAGCGCTGGACGTGGCCCGCCAGCAGGTTGAGAGCGGCGCCCAGATCATCGACATCAATATGGATGAGGGAATGCTCGACGCCGAAGCGGCGATGGTGCGCTTCCTCAACCTGATAGCCGGTGAGCCGGACATTGCCCGGGTGCCAATCATGATTGACTCCTCTAAGTGGGAAGTCATCGAGAAAGGGCTGAAGTGTATTCAGGGTAAAGGCATTGTTAACTCCATCTCGATGAAAGAAGGCGTTGATACCTTTATCCACCACGCGAAGATGGTGCGCCGTTATGGTGCCGCCGTGGTGGTGATGGCCTTCGATGAAATGGGCCAGGCCGATACCCGGGCGCGTAAAATTGAGATTTGCCGCCGCGCATACAAAATTCTGACGGAAGAGGTGGGCTTCCCGCCGGAAGACATCATCTTCGACCCGAACATTTTCGCGGTTGCCACCGGCATTGAAGAGCACAATAACTACGCGCAGGACTTTATCGGCGCGTGTGAAGACATCAAACGCGAGCTGCCGCATGCACTGATCTCCGGCGGCGTATCGAACGTGTCATTCTCCTTCCGCGGTAACGATCCGGTGCGTGAAGCTATCCACGCCGTGTTCCTCTATTACGCTATCCGTAACGGTATGGACATGGGGATCGTTAACGCCGGACAGCTGGCCATTTACGACGACCTGCCGGCGGAACTGCGCGACGCCGTAGAAGACGTGATCCTCAACCGGCGTGATGATGCCACCGAGCGCATGCTGGATCTGGCCGAGAAATACCGCGGCAGTAAATCCGATGCATCGGTAAACATTCAGCAGGCGGAGTGGCGTGCCTGGGACGTGAAAAAACGTCTGGAATACTCACTCGTTAAGGGAATTACCGAGTTTATTGAACAGGACACCGAAGAAGCACGTCAGCAATCGACGCGCCCGATTGAAGTGATCGAAGGGCCGCTGATGGACGGCATGAACGTGGTCGGCGATCTGTTTGGCGAAGGCAAAATGTTCCTGCCGCAGGTGGTGAAATCCGCACGCGTCATGAAGCAGGCGGTGGCCTATCTCGAACCCTTTATCGAAGCCAGCAAAGAGAAAGGCTCCAGCAACGGTAAAATGGTGATCGCCACCGTGAAGGGCGACGTGCATGACATCGGTAAGAACATTGTGGGCGTCGTACTGCAGTGTAATAACTACGAGATTATCGATCTTGGCGTGATGGTGCCGGCGGATAAAATCCTCAAAACCGCGCGTGAAGTGAATGCTGACCTGATTGGACTTTCCGGGCTGATTACCCCGTCGCTGGACGAGATGGTCAACGTGGCGAAAGAGATGGAGCGTCAGGGCTTTACCATTCCACTGCTGATTGGCGGGGCGACAACGTCCAAAGCGCACACGGCGGTGAAAATCGAGCAGAACTACAGTGGCCCGACGGTTTATGTGCAAAACGCCTCGCGTACCGTGGGCGTCGTGTCGGCATTGTTGTCTGCCACCCAGCGTGATGATTTTGTCGCGCGTACCCGCAAAGAGTACGAGACCGTGCGTATTCAGCATGGCCGTAAGAAACCGCGGACGCCGCCGGTGACACTCCAGGCCGCGCGCGATAACGATCTGGCGTTTGACTGGGCCAGCTATACGCCCCCTGTGGCGCATCGTCTGGGCGTTCAGGACGTCACTGCCAGCATCGAGACGCTGCGTAACTACATCGACTGGACACCGTTCTTCATGACCTGGTCACTGGCGGGTAAATATCCCCGCATCCTTGAAGATGAGGTGGTCGGGGAAGAAGCCAAACGCCTGTTCAACGACGCCAATGAAATGCTTGACCAGTTGAGTGCGCAGAAAAGCCTCAATCCGCGCGGCGTGGTGGGCCTGTTCCCGGCGAACCGTGTGGGCGACGACATCGAAATTTATCGCGACGAGACCCGCACGCACGTGCTGGCAGTAAGTCGCCATCTGCGCCAGCAAACCGAGAAAGTGGGCTTTGCTAACTACTGCCTGGCCGATTTCGTTGCACCGAAGCTTTCCGGGAAAGCGGATTATATCGGGGCGTTTGCCGTGACCGGGGGTCTTGAGGAAGATGCGCTGGCGGAGGCGTTCGACGCGCAGCACGATGATTACAATAAAATCATGGTGAAAGCGATTGCCGATCGTCTGGCGGAAGCCTTCGCAGAGTACCTCCACGAGCGCGTGCGCAAGGTACACTGGGGCTACGCGGCCAATGAGAACCTCAGCAACGAGGAGTTGATCCGCGAAAACTACCAGGGGATTCGTCCGGCTCCGGGCTATCCAGCCTGCCCGGAACACACCGAAAAGGGCACTATCTGGACATTGCTGGATGTAGAAGCCCATACCGGCATGAAGCTCACCGAGTCTTTCGCCATGTGGCCTGGGGCATCGGTGTCCGGCTGGTATTTCAGCCATCCCGACAGCAAATACTTCGCCGTCGCGCAGCTGCAGCGCGATCAGATTGAAGATTACGCCCTGCGCAAAGGCATGAGTGTCTCAGAGGTTGAACGCTGGCTGGCACCCAATTTAGGCTACGACGCTGACTAACGTCACTTTTCCTTACAACAAACAGGGCGCTCATGAGGCGCCCTGTCTCTTTCTTACGTTTAAACCCTTATACTGAATCATAAAAACGTAGAACGATAAGGAGGAGAACCTTCCGTGCTGACCCTGTTACACTTGCTTTCCGCAGTAGCACTGCTGGTATGGGGCACGCATATTGTCCGTACCGGCGTTATGCGCGTCTTTGGCGCGCGCTTACGCACCGTTCTCAGCAGCAGCGTTGAGAAGAAGCCGCTCGCCTTCTGCGCGGGCATCGGCGTGACGGCACTGGTGCAGAGCAGTAATGCGACGACCCTGCTCGTGACCTCGTTTGTGGCGCAGGATCTGGTGGCGCTGGCACCCGCGCTGGTCATTGTGCTGGGCGCTGACGTGGGTACCGCGCTGATGGCGCGTATCCTGACCTTCGATCTCTCCTGGCTGTCGCCGCTGCTGATTTTTATCGGTGTCATCTTCTTCCTTGGCCGTAAGCAGACGCGTGCCGGACAGCTTGGCCGCGTGGGGATTGGCCTTGGGTTGATCCTGCTGGCGCTGGAGCTGATTGTGCAGGCGGTGACCCCCATCACCGAGGCCAACGGCGTTCAGGTCATCTTTGCCTCGCTGACCGGGGACATCATGCTGGATGCGTTGATCGGCGCGGTATTTGCCATCGTCAGTTACTCCAGCCTGGCCGCTGTGCTGCTGACGGCGACGTTAACCGCCGCGGGGGCGATCTCTTTCCCGGTCGCGCTGTGTCTGGTGATCGGGGCCAACCTTGGCTCTGGCCTGCTGGCGATGCTCAATAACAGCGCCGCAAACGCTGCTGCCAGGCGCGTGGCGCTCGGAAGCCTGCTGTTTAAGCTGGTGGGCAGCCTGATTATTCTGCCGTTTGTCTATCCGCTGGCTAACCTGATGGACAATCTCCCGTTACCGAAGGCTGAGCTGGTTATCTATTTCCACGTGTTTTACAACCTGGTGCGTTGCCTGGCGATGGTGCCTTTTGCTGAACCCATGGCCCGCTTCTGCGAACGGCTTATCCGGGATGAACCGGAGCTGGATGCGCGTCTGAAACCTAAGCATCTGGACACCTCCGCGCTGGATACCCCGGCGCTGGCGCTGGCTAATGCCGCGCGCGAGACGCTGCGCATGGGCGATGCCATGGAAACGATGCTTGAAGGGCTGCAAAAGGTCATGCACGGAGAGCCGCGAGAAGAGAAAGAGCTGCGCAGGCTGGCGGACGATATCAACGTGCTCTATACCGCCATCAAACTCTACCTGGCGCGTATTCCGCAGGATGAACTGGCAGAGGAAGAGTCCCGCCGCTGGGCGGAAATCATCGAAATGTCGCTTAACCTCGAGCAGGCCTCGGATATCGTTGAGCGTATGGGAAGTGAAATTGCTGACAAATCCCTTGCCGCGCGCCGCGCCTTCTCGGTTGAAGGCCTGAAGGAGCTGGAGGCGCTGCACGAGCAGTTGCTGAGCAACCTGAAGCTGGCGATGCTGGTCTTCTTCTCCAGCGACGTACCGAGCGCACGCCGCTTGCGTCGTAACAAACATCGCTTCCGTATCCTCAACCGGCGCTACTCGCACGCCCACGTTGAACGACTGCACCAGCAGAACGTCCAGAGCATTGAAACCAGCTCCCTGCACCTGGGGTTGCTGGGGGACATGAAGCGTCTCAACTCGTTATTCTGCGCGGTCGCTTATAGCGTCATGGAGCAGCCGGATGAAGACGACGATCGAGATGAATATTAATCTCTGAAAGCGCCTTGATAAGGTGGTTAACCACAAAACCAGCAGGTTTACGCCGGGCATGATGCCCGGTAACCGTCGGCTAATCTTTTTACCAGCCCAAACCTAAGGTATATTTCGCCTTTACAGGAGAAACTATGCTGCCAACTCAATCAACACGATTAAACAAATACATTAGCGAGAGCGGGATCTGCTCACGTCGCGAGGCGGACCGTTACATTGAACAGGGTAACGTGTTCCTCAACGGCAAACGCGCCACCATCGGTGACCAGGTCGTCCCCGGTGACGTGGTCAAAGTGAATGGTCAGCTCATTGAACCGCGTGATGCGGAAGACCTGGTATTTATCGCGTTGAATAAGCCGGTTGGCATCGTCAGTACCACGGAAGACGGCGAGCGGGACAACATTGTTGATTTCGTTAACCACAGCAGCCGTATCTTCCCGATTGGCCGCCTTGATAAAGACTCACAGGGGCTGATTTTCCTGACCAACCACGGCGATCTGGTGAACAAAATTCTGCGTGCCGGTAACGACCACGAGAAAGAGTACATCGTCACGGTCAATAAGCCGATCACGGACGACTTTATCCGCGGTATGGGCGCAGGTGTGCCGATTCTGGGGACCGTCACGAAGAAGTGCAAGGTGAAGAAAGAGACGCCGTTTGCTTTCCGCATTACCCTTGTGCAGGGCTTAAACCGTCAGATCCGCCGGATGTGCGAGCACTTCGGTTATGACGTGGTGAAGCTCGAACGTACGCGCATTATGAACGTGAGTCTGACCGGTATTCCACTGGGCGAGTGGCGTGATTTAACGGATGACGAACTGATTGAGCTGTTCAGGCTCATCGAGAATTCATCGTCTGAAGCGAAGCCAAAAACGAAAGCCAAACCGAAAACCCAGGCCATTAAGCGCCCGGTGGTGAAAGCGCCGCCATCAGAAGAGAAAAGCCGCGGCAAACCTGCGGGCAAACGCTTCGTCCAGCCGGGGCGTAAAAAGAAAGGGCGCTAATTAGCGCCTTCCACGGGGTGAGGTATTGGCTGACCAGGAAAAGGTCGCTTCTTTATCGGGTTTATAAGCCTGCTCTTTTTTCAGCTTGCGGGCTTGTTTCGCCTCAGTTTCACGCTGAGCCATCAATTTATCGATGTACTCTTTTTTAACCTGATTAGTTTCGGCGTTAGTCAGCGTGCGGCCATGGGCGATACGAGCGCGGTCGAGGAGCGTTTTCAGTTCGCGCTGCTCAGCTTCCGTCATGTCTTTCTGGGTCAAACGTGGTGTAGCCATTGCTGAAGCCTCCTGAAGGGGAGGCTCCAGTGTAAAGCAAGCGAAGGAAATTAACCCTGTTTCACTGCATCTTTTTTCGCGGGCTCATTAATGGGTTTGCCTGACCAGTAGCCTGCCAGCAGCGAGCCGGACAGATTATGCCAGACGGAGAACAGCGCACCCGGCAGGGCCGCCAGCGGCGAGAAGTAGATCTTGCCCAGTGCTGCGGCCAGCCCCGAGTTTTGCATCCCCACTTCGATTGCCAGCGTACGACAGGTGGATTCGTCGAAACCAAACAGCTTCCCGCCCCAGTAACCGCCCAAAAGACCAAGGGTGTTATGCAACACCACCGCGATGATCACCACAAAGCCCACTGAGGCAATGTGCGAGGCGGAGCCGGCAACCACGGCGCTGATGATGGCCAGAATACAGACCATCGAGAAGGCAGGCAGGTACGGTTCAACGGCTTTGACCACGCGCGGGAACAGATGGTGAATCACCAGGCCCAGCGCAATCGGGATCACCACAATCTGCAGAATACTGAGCAGCATCCCCATGACGTCTACCTGAATCTGCGCATCCACATACAGACGCGTTAACAGCGGCGTGGCAATCACGCCCACCAGCGTTGAAACGGAAGAGATGGTCACCGAGAGCGCCACATCACCTTTTGCCAGGTAAATCATCACATTGGATGCCGTGCCGCTGGCCACGCTGCCGACCAGCACCATACCGGCGGATAAATCTGGCGGCATTTTAAAGGCCATGGCCAGCAGCCAGGCCGCAAGCGGCATGACCAGATAGTGCAGGAAAATCCCTGCCGCTACGGGGGCCGGGCGCGACAGAACGCGTTTGAAGTCGTCAATTTTCAGGTGTACGCCCATGCCGAGCATAATCAGCATCAGCAGCGTCGTGACCCACGGGCCAATGCCCGTAAAGTGGGTGGGAGTGTAATACGCGAGTACGGAAAGCAGCAGTGCCCACAACGGGAACAGCCGGGTGATGGCGGATAACATAGATAGTCCTTGCAGTATTGTCGTGTTGTTTAGTTATAAAAAAGCCGGGTCTGTGCCCGGCTTATAGGTATTGTTTATCGTGCTAACGAATTTTATTCAAACAAATTCTGATGAAGTTTTTGCACGACCTGCTCGGCCTGATCGGCTGGCACCAGGAAGCAGAGGTTGTAGCTGGAGGCGCCGTAGCAAATCATACGAATGCTGAACGGGTCGAGTACGCCGAAGACCTCTTTGCCCACGCCGCAGGCACGCGACAGCTTGTTGCCGATGATGGCAACCAGCGCCAGATCTTCTTCCACTTCTACGCGGCACAACTCAGAGAGTTCGATCAGTAACGACTGCGTCAGCAGGGTGTCGCCGGTTGACGTGGAGCCAGTGGTGTCCAGCGTCAGCGCGATGCTCACTTCGGATGTGGTGATCAAATCCACGGAGATATTATGGCGCGCGAGGATGCCAAACACTTCCGCCAGGAAACCGCGAGAATGCAGCATATTGTGGCTGTGCAGCGTCACCAGCGTCTGGCGGCGGCGCAGGGCCAGCGCTCGGAACAATGGCGGGTTTTCGGTTTTCTTGCACACCAGCGTACCGCCTGCTTTGGGATCCTTACTGGAGCCAACGAAGACCGGGATATCGCTGCGCACGGCCGGCAACAGCGTCGCCGGGTGCAATACTTTCGCGCCGAAGGTGGCCATTTCGGCCGCCTCTTCAAACGCGATCACATCAATGCGTTTCGCCGCAGAGACCACGCGCGGGTCGGTGGTGTAAATACCCGGCACGTCAGTCCAGATATCCACACGGGTGGCATGCAGCGCTTCGCCGAGCAGGGCTGCCGTATAGTCACTGCCGCCGCGGCCAAGCGTTGTTGTACGGCCTTTGGCTTCGCTACCGATAAAGCCCTGAGTGATCACCATCCCTTCTGCCAGGCGCGGAGCCAGCTGCTGCTGGGTCAGCTCGGCCAGCATTTCAACATCCGGCTCGGCACGGCCAAAGCGATCGCTGGTGCGCATGACTTTACGCACGTCAAACCATTGAGCATGGACGTTACGCTCGCGGAGGATCTCCACGAACAGCAGCGTGGACATCAGCTCGCCGTGGCTGACCAGTTCATCGGTCAGCGCGGTGGAGGTCGCCAGAGAGGCGGCTTCAGCCAGGGTAGTGATATTTTCCAGCAGGCGTTCCACTTCCTCACGGATCACGTTCGGATTCTGCAGACGTTCAAGGATGTTGAACTGAATTTTGCGCAGTGCGTCCAGCTTAACGAAACGTTCGGTTGCTTCCAGTCCTTCAGACAGAGAAACCAGCAGGTTCGTCACGCCAGCAGAGGCGGAAAGCACCACCAGGCGGGTATTCGGATCGGCCAGCACCACATCGGCGCTGCGGTTCATGGCATCGTAATCGGCCACACTGGTGCCGCCAAATTTGGCGACCACAAAACTCGTCATAACAACCTCGTGTCAGGGAATGAATAAAGCGACCTTGGCACAAGAATGAAACGAGAACAGGTGCAGGCGCAAAATACGGCCCTATAAATAAAATGTGGGGGAGGTCCTGTCAATGCTGGGATTATGCGGATTTTTTATGGGGGGGTACCCCTCAGTAACAGGACTTATAACAGGGCCATATTTTATGCTCCTTTTTACCGCCTTTTGACCGACATTTCGCCGCCCCTGAAGGGCGTTTCAGCAGCTATACTTTTCGGGTCTTTTCACCTGTGTTTGATGCAGGCCAGGGCAATGGCATAAAAACCATCACAATTTTTATTTGCAGGCGCTACAATCGACCGCAGTCACAATTCTCAAATCAGAAGAGTATTGCTAATGAAAAACATCAACCCAACGCAGACCGCTGCCTGGCAGGCACTACAGAAACATTATGATGAAATGAAAGACGTCACCATCGCGGACCTGTTCGCGAAAGATGCCGATCGTTTCAATAAGTTCTCCGCGACCTTCGATGACCTGATGCTGGTGGATTTCTCCAAAAACCGCATTACCGAAGAAACGCTGGCGAAGCTGCAGGATCTGGCGAAAGAGACTGAGCTGGCCGACGCCATCAAATCCATGTTCTCCGGTGAGAAGATCAACCGCACCGAAGACCGTGCCGTGCTGCACGTGGCGCTGCGTAACCGTAGCAATACTCCGATTATCGTTGACGGCAAAGATGTGATGCCGGAAGTGAACGCGGTGCTGGAAAAGATGAAAGCTTTCTCTGAAGCGATCATCTCCGGAAGCTGGAAAGGCTACACCGGCAAACCGATTACGGATGTCGTTAACATCGGTATCGGCGGGTCTGACCTCGGCCCATTCATGGTCACCGAAGCGCTGCGCCCATACAAAAACCACCTCAACATGCACTTTGTTTCTAACGTCGATGGTACCCACATCGCCGAGGTGCTGAAGAACGTGAATCCGGAAACGACCCTGTTCCTGGTCGCGTCTAAAACCTTCACCACTCAGGAAACCATGACCAACGCCCACAGCGCGCGCGACTGGTTCCTGAAAACCGCAGGCGACAACAAGCACGTGGCGAAACACTTCGCCGCGCTGTCGACCAACGGGAAAGCCGTTAGCGAGTTCGGTATCGACACCGCGAACATGTTCGAGTTCTGGGACTGGGTGGGGGGTCGTTACTCTCTGTGGTCCGCTATCGGCCTGTCGATCATCCTCTCCGTCGGCTTCGACAACTTCGTTGAGCTGCTCTCCGGCGCGCATGCGATGGATAAACACTTCTCCACCACTGCACCTGAGAAAAACCTGCCTGTGCTGCTGGCGCTGATTGGTATCTGGTACAACAACTTCTTCGGGGCTGAAACCGAAGCGATTCTGCCATACGACCAGTACATGCACCGTTTTGCGGCCTACTTCCAGCAGGGCAACATGGAATCCAACGGTAAATACGTTGACCGTAACGGTAACGCTGTGGATTACCAGACTGGCCCAATCATCTGGGGCGAGCCAGGCACTAACGGCCAGCATGCGTTCTATCAGCTGATCCACCAGGGCACCAAAATGGTTCCGTGCGATTTCATCGCCCCGGCCATTACCCATAACCCGCTGTCAGACCACCATCCGAAGCTGCTGTCTAACTTCTTCGCACAGACTGAAGCGCTGGCGTTCGGTAAGTCTCGTGACGTGGTTGAGCAGGAATACCGCGACCAGGGTAAAGATCCGGCCACGCTGGACCACGTTGTGCCGTTCAAAGTGTTCGAAGGCAACCGTCCAACCAACTCCATCCTGCTGCGCGAAATTACGCCGTTCAGCCTGGGTGCGCTGATTGCCCTGTACGAGCATAAGATCTTCACTCAGGGCGCTATCCTGAACATCTTCACCTTTGACCAGTGGGGCGTTGAGCTGGGTAAACAGCTGGCAAACCGTATCCTGCCTGAACTGGGTGACGATAACGCGATTAACAGCCACGACAGCTCCACAAATGGTCTGATCAACCGTTATAAAGCATGGCGCGCGTAATTAAAGTGTCATGAAAAAGTGCCGGCGAAATGCCGGCATTTTTTTATCGGATAATTCCTGATGTCTGTTATTAAACTCAAATTCCGGCAGTGAGTTTAATCTGAAAATAGCCGTTAACCTGTTAATTGCTGCGGTTTATTTTAGGAAAATACGGATAATTACTGTCACTGGATCTAATTCTATTTCATTGATTTATATAAGTTATATTATTATCTAATCGTCCTTTTGTTTCCATTTTATCCAATTGTCCGAAAACCCTTCTTCTATTTACCCCTACGGCAAACCCTCACCTTTAGTTGTGTATACTCGAATCCGCCTGAAATTCTTTTTGGGCAAATCTCCATTCATTAAATGAAGGGAAATTCTTATGAAGAAAGTACTGTATGGCATTTTCGCCATATCTGCGCTTGCGGCGACATCTGTTAATGCGGCTCCGGTTCAGGTCGGAGAAGCGGCAGGTTCGGCTGCGACGTCTGCGTCTGCGGGGATTTCTACCGCGTCCAGCGCCAGCACCGTAAGTTCAGCCGTGGGTGTCGCCCTGGCGGCAACCGGTGGCGGTGATGGCTCCAATACCGGAACCACGACCACCACGACCACCAGCACCCAGTAATAACGGGTGTTTTAATCATAACCACACTTCGGTGTGGTTATTCTGGCTTTTCAGTAGCCTTCGGGACCTGTAGACCGGGTAAGCGCAGCATCACCCGGCAATAATGCGGAGAAGAGTCGTGAAGCGACCTGGGATCATCCTGATTTGTCTGCTTTTGCAGGCGTGCTCGGCCACCACCAAAGGGCTGGGCCATTCACTGTGGGAAAGCATGTTCGGTACGCCGGGCGTGCATCTGACCGATGACGAACTTCAGAACATGCCCTATGCCAGTCAGTACATGCAGCTCAACGATGGCCCGCAGCTGTTTGTGGTGCTCGCTTTCGATGAAAACGGGCAGCAGAAATGGGTGACGCAGGATCAGGCCACCATCGTAACGCAGCATAGCCGTATCGTGAAAACCCTGCTCGGGGGCGACAACCTGCTTGAAGTCAACAATCTCGCCGCCGATCCGCTGAACAAGCCGAACCAGATAACCGACGGGGCAAGCTGGACCCGCACGATGGGCTGGACCGAACACAAGCAGGTTCGCTATGCCACCGCCCGCTCCACCTTCCGCTGGGATGGCACGGACAGCGTCAATGTGGGCAGCGACGAAACCCGGGTTCGCGTGCTGGATGAAGAGGTCACTACCGATCAGGCAACCTGGCATAACCGCTTCTGGGTGGACGATGACGGCCAGATACGCCAGTCGTTACAGTATCTGGGTGCCGGATTCTTCCCGGTCAAAACCACGCTGATCAAGGCCGCGAAATCATGAAAACACTTATTCGCGTTGCGCTGATCGCAAGCTTTGCTACGCCGCTCGCATGGTCTGCCGGGACGGTAAAAGTCTATACGCAGGACAATACGAAGCCTAAAACATTGACCAACGCCGGACACTTGATCGATCTCGTCGGCCAGCCAAGGCTGGCGAACAGCTGGTGGCCGGGTGCGGTCATCAGTGAACGACAGGCGACGGTGGTGGCGGAGCAACAACATAACGCGCTGCTCGCCAGGCTAACAGGGCTGGCGGAGCAGGAAGAGGGTGACGACGCGGCGGCCATTAACAGCCTTCGCCAGCAGCTTAAGGCGCTAAAGGTCACCGGACGGTTGCCGGTCAATCTCGATCCGGACCACGTTCGCGTCGCGGAAACGGCTAACCCGTCACTGGAAGGCGAGTACACGCTCTGGCTACCTGTTCAGCCTTCTACCATTACCGTGTTCGGGCTTGTCAGCAGTCCGGGTAATAAGCCGTTTATGCCGGGTCGCGATGTGGCGAGCTATCTCGATGAACAAAATTTGTTGAGCGGTGCGGATAAGAGCTACGCATGGGTGGTGTACCCGGACGGCCAAACGCAAAAAGCACCGGTAGCCTACTGGAATAAACGCCATATCGAACCGATGCCAGGCAGCGTCATTTTTGTCGGTTTTGCCGACCATTTCTGGACGAAGGCATATGACGGGCTGAACGCCGATATCCTTCACTCCCTGAAACAGCGGATACCGGAATAATGAAAAGAACCTATCTCTATAGCATGCTGGCGTTGTGCGTGAGTGCCGCCTGCCATGCAGAAACGTATCCGGCACCCATTGGCCCGTCTCAGTCAGACTTCGGCGGCGTCGGTTTACTGCAAACGCCTACCGCGCGCATGGCGCGGGAAGGGGAAATCAGCCTCAACTACCGTGATAACGATCAGTACCGCTACTACTCCGCCGCTGTACAGCTGTTTCCGTGGCTCGAAACCACACTGCGCTACACTGACGTGCGCACCAAACGGTACAGCAGCGTCGAGTCCTTCTCCGGCGATCAGACCTACAAAGATAAAGCGTTCGACGTGAAGCTGCGTCTGTGGGAAGAGAGTTACTGGATGCCGCAGGTCTCCGTTGGCGCGCGGGATATCGGCGGTACCGGTCTGTTTGATGCGGAATACGTGGTGGCCAGCAAAGCCTGGGGACCGTTTGATTTCTCACTCGGTCTCGGTTGGGGGTATCTGGGCACCAGCGGCAACGTGAAAAACCCGTTCTGCTCCTACAGCGACAAATATTGCTATCGCGATAACAGCTATCAGAAAGCGGGCTCCATCAACGGCGACCAGATGTTCCACGGCCCGGCCTCGCTGTTTGGTGGCGTAGAGTACCAGACGCCCTGGCAGCCGCTGCGCCTGAAGCTGGAATACGAAGGGAATGACTATTCACAGGATTTCGCCGGCAAGATTGAGCAGAAGAGCAAATTTAACGTCGGTGCCATTTACCGTGTGGCTGACTGGGCTGACGTTAACCTCAGCTATGAGCGTGGCAATACCGTGATGTTTGGCGTGACGCTGCGTACCAACTTTAACGATATGCGGCCACACTACAACGACAACGCGCGCCCTGCTTACCAGCCGGAGCCGCAGGATGCCATTCTGCAGCACTCCGTCGTGGCGAACCAGCTGACCCTGCTGAAATACAACGCCGGACTGGCGGATCCGAAGATTCAGGTGAAAGGCGATACGCTGTACGTGACCGGCGAGCAGGTGAAATACCGCGACTCGCGGGAAGGGATCGAACGCGCCAACCGGATCATCATGAACGATCTGCCGGACGGGATCAGCACGATCCGCGTGACAGAAAACCGTCTGAACATGCCGCAGGTCACGACGGAAACGGATGTCGCCAGCCTTAAGCGCCATCTGGAAGGCGAACCGCTTGGGCATGAAACCGAGCTGGTGCAAAAACGCGTTGAGCCAGTGGTGCCAGACACCACCGAGCAGGGCTGGTATATCGATAAGTCGCGCTTTGATTTCCATATCGATCCGGTACTGAACCAGTCTGTTGGTGGGCCAGAAAACTTCTACATGTATCAGCTGGGCGTCATGGCGACGGCGGATCTGTGGGTCACCGACCACCTGCTGACCACCGGCAGCCTGTTCGGTAACCTTGCCAACAACTACGACAAGTTCAACTATACCAACCCGCCGAACGACTCGAAGCTGCCGCGCGTGCGTACTCGCGTACGTGAGTATGTGCAGAACGACGCCTACGTAAACAACCTGCAGGCCAACTACTTCCAGTACTTTGGTAACGGTTTCTACGGCCAGGTTTACGGCGGTTATCTGGAAACGATGTTTGGCGGCGCGGGGGCTGAAGTGCTCTACCGTCCGGTAGACAGCAACTGGGCGTTCGGTCTTGATGCCAACTACGTCAAACAGCGTGACTGGCGCAGCGCGCAGGACATGATGAAGTTCACCGATTACAGCGTTAAAACCGGCCACCTGACGGCCTACTGGACGCCGTCGTTTGCCCCGGACGTACTGGTGAAAGCCAGCGTTGGTCAGTATCTGGCGGGGGATAAAGGCGGCACGCTGGATATCTCTAAACACTTCGACAGCGGTGTGGTGGTCGGTGGCTATGCCACGATCACTAACGTCTCGCCGGACGAGTACGGGGAAGGGGACTTCACCAAAGGCGTGTACGTCTCCATTCCGCTGGATCTGTTCTCGTCAGGCCCAACCCGCAGCCGTGCGGCAATTGGCTGGACGCCGCTGACGCGTGACGGTGGTCAGCAGCTGGGTCGTAAATTCCAGCTGTACGACATGACCAGCGATAAGAACATCAACTTCAGATGATGCGTGAGTGCCCGGTAGCGTTACGCCTGCCGGGCACCTTACAAACGCCGCAACAGTCTCGCCGGGTTGCCGGCGTAAACCCCTTTCTCGGTGATGGACTTTGTCACCACGCTTCCCGCCCCAATCACCGCCCCATCGCAAATTGAGACAGCCAGAATGGTGGCCCCGCTGCCGATTGAAACGTCGTTGCCCACGCGAATGTGTCCCCAGCTGCGCCGGTCGGCATTGGGTTTGCCGTCGCGGAACATATCGTTGGCGAACATCACCCCATGGCCGATGAAACAGCGCTCGCCGATGGTGACGTACTCGCAGATGAAGGTATGGGACTGAATTTTACTGTCAGCACCGATATGCGAGTTAGCCTGAATTTCAACAAACGGGCCGATAAAGACGTTATCGCCCAGCGAACATTCATAAAGATTCGCGGGTTCGTAAATGACGACGTTTTCGCCGCAGACAACATGACGAATAGCCGCCTGGCGTTGCTCTGGCATACATCTCCTTAGACTGGCATCGACATAATATGGAGGGTGCTGGTTTGCGCCGCAGTGACGAAGAGGGTGTCTTTGACATGTTTCAGCCCCTGCGCTTCGTAAAACCGGCGTGCGCGAGGGTTCTTTTCGAGGACTTCCAGCCACAGCAGATTTTCCGAACAGGCTTTTGCCTGGCGAATCACTTCCGCAAGGAGTTGCTCGCCGTAGCGGTGTCCCGTGGCATCCGGCAATAAATAGAGTTTATGCAGGAGCGTACCCGTCAGCCCCTCGGGCTCGATGGTCTGCTGGGTTGAGAATTTTGCGAAACCGACGGGTGTCTGTGCGCTGGCAATGAGCCAGTAAGTGCCCGGCTGCATCAGGCTGTCTGCTATCGCCTGCGGCGCGTATTCCTGCTCAAGAAAGGCGGCAAGCTCTGTCTGGCTTTCCCATAGATGCCCAAAGTGATGCCGGTAGCTGGCATACCCCATTTCACTCAGCTGTTTTGCATCATCCACGGTGGCGCGTTGAATGGTTAATTTCATCATCCCTTCGTCGAAATAAGCGTGTCACAGTGCAACATGCCACAGCGCTGAACATAATATAAACAAAAAATATAGATCACCGTCACATTTTTGCGTTATACAGGAACCTCGCCCTGGAGAATTGAGGTGCTCTATGACATCCCTGACTCGCCCGCGCGTTGAGTTTATCTCAACAATCCTCCAGACCGTGCTAAACCTCGGTCTGCTGAGCCTTGGCCTGATACTGGTCGTCTTTTTAGGCAAAGAGACGGTGCATCTGGCGGATGTGCTGTTCGCCCCTGAACAAACCAGCAAATATGAGCTGGTGGAAGGCCTGGTGGTCTACTTTCTCTACTTTGAATTTATCGCGCTGATTGTGAAGTATTTCCAGTCAGGCTTTCACTTCCCGCTACGCTATTTTGTTTACATCGGGATCACCGCGATTGTGCGGCTGATCATCGTGGATCATACCTCCCCGCTCGATGTACTGATCTATTCGGCGGCGATCCTGCTGCTGGTGATCACGCTCTGGCTGTGCAATTCGAAACGGCTGAAACGGGAATAAAAAAATGGCGGCCCGGAGGCCGCCTAACAACAGTCACAAGTTGGGTCAATACAATACGTCTAAAGTTGAGGGTTGCAGTGGCATAACAAATGAAACTTAACCTTTCACACCGCCCGCCGTCAGGCCATTCACCAGCCAGCGCTGCGCCAGCAGGAACACGACGGTGATAGGGATGGCGGAGAGTACAGCCGCCGCAGCAAAGTCGCCCCACAAATAGTTCTGCGGATTGAGATATTGCTGCATGCCGACGGCCAGCGTATAGCTGTTGACATCACGCAGTAACAGGGAAGCGACCGGCACTTCGGTGATGGCTGCGATAAACGACAGGATAAAGACCACCGCCAGGATCGGCACCGACAGCGGCAGAAGCACCAGACGGAATGCCTGCCACGGGGTCGCGCCATCCAGCGCCGCCGCTTCTTCCAGCGAGCCGTCGATGGTTTCGAAATACCCTTTGATGGTCCACACATGCAGCGCGATACCGCCAAGATAGGCGAAGATGACGCCACCGTGGGTGTTCAGGCCGATAAACGGCACATACTGGCCCAGTCGGTCAAACAAGGCATACAACGCCACCAGTGACAGTACCGCCGGGAACATCTGGAAAATCAGCATCCCTTTCAGCAGCGTGGCCTTACCCGGGAAACGCATACGGGCAAAGGCGTAAGCACAGGTCGTGGAGAGTGCGACAATTCCAATCGCGGTAATCCCAGCAATTTTCACCGAGTTCCACAGCCATAACAGCACCGGGAACGGCGGTGGCGTGACGCGGCCATCTGCGTGTTCAACGCTGAAGCCCAGCGCTAACTTCCAGTGCTCCCAGGAGATTTCATCCGGGATCAGGCTCCCGGTCGCGAAGTTACCGGCACGCAGGGAGATGGCGATGACCATCAGCAGCGGGAACATGATTGCCGCGATAAAAATCAGCAGCCCTAAATGCGTCGCGAAGAGGCGCAGTTTCTGAGATTTGGGTTGGACCATAGACATATTCTGTGCCCTCCTTATTCGAATTTCATGCGTGTTGCTTTCAGGTTCACAATCGCCAGAGCGCCAACCAGCAGGAAGATCAGGGTGGCAATCGCTGCCGCCAGACCGAAGTCCTGACCGCCGCCGCCTTCGAAGGCGATACGGTAGGTGTAGCTGACGAGCAGGTCGGTATAGCCTGCCGGCGTGGTGGTGCCAAGACGGTCAGGCCCACCGTTGGTCAACAGCTGAATCAGCACGAAGTTGTTAAAGTTGAAGGCAAAGCTGGCAATCATCAGCGGCGTCAGCGGCTTAATGAGCAGCGGCAGCGTAATCTTAAAGAAATTCTGGAACGGACCCGCGCCATCCATTGCCGAGGCTTCGTACAAATCGTCCGGAATCGCCTTCAGCAGGCCCATGCACAGGATCATCATGTACGGATAACCGAGCCAGGTGTTCACGATGATAATCATCGAGCGGGCGGTGATTGGGTCGCTGAACCAGGCCGGTTTGATGCCGAACAGCGCGCTCAGCATCATGTTGATTTCACCGAAGCTCTGGTTAAACAGCCCTTTGAAAATCAGAATCGAGATAAACGACGGGACGGCATACGGCAGAATAAGCAGCACGCGGTAAATGGCTTTCCCTTTCAGAGATTCCCACTGCACCAGACACGCCAGCACCATGCCCACGGCAACGGTCAGGATCACCGTCAGTATGGAGAACACCACGGTCCAGACAAAGATGGCGAAGAACGGTTTCTGGATCCCTTCATCGGTGAAGACGCGGGTGAAGTTGTCCCAGCCTATCGTCACGGTGTAGCCCGGGCTGAGCTTGTCATCACCCCATTTGCCATCAGCCGTAATGGACTGGTAGAAACCAATGTCGTTGTTTGGGCGGTACTTCACGCCGCTCTGGTTGTTGGTCAGCGTGCCGTCGTCCGCCAGCGTATAAAGCGGTTGTGTTCCGGAGAACTGGCGCAGTGAACTCATGGTCACTTTGCTTTCGTCCGGCAGTTGGGCGGTAAGCTGCGTCAGTGCCTGACGGTTCTGCGTAATGATGCGCAGGTTAGCGCGTTCGCCTTCCGGCAGGGCCGCAGCCTCTTTTAAGGCCAGCTTCTGCTCGCCGCCAAATTTGAAAGCGTCGGAGACATAATTTTTGCCGGTTTCTTCGTCAGTGAGTGCTAACTTCCACTCGCTGCCCGCAGGATACAGGCCGAAGTTAAAGGTTTTGCCCGCCTGATAAGAGCGGTCCATCAGCACCTGTTGGGCGCGCTCCTGAGCAAGCTGGTTGGTGCTGCTGTAGTTGGTGAACGCGATAGCAATGGTACAAATCAGCGGGAACAGGACAAACAGACCCATCCCGGCCACGCCCGGGTAAACATATCGCCAGGCATAGGCTTTACGGTTGGCGAAAATATACAGGCCAGCAGAGCTTAAAATCAGCGTCATGATGGCGAACAGATATTCCCCTTGTACGTACATTAAAACAACAAGGTAACCCACCAGCAGACACAGCAGACCCATTACAGACCACTTCAGGGCAGAGCTTTGCCACCAGTGTTTCTTTTTAATGACATCCATGGGGTTCTTCCTCTACAACACATTTTGTTCTCCCTCTCTCCGCAGGGGAGAGAGGGGATAAAAGCCTTACTTCGTGATACGACCCTGAGCATCTTTCAGCGCAGCATCAACCGTCTGACGACCGCTTGCTGCGTTGATGACGGCGGTACGGGTGGCGTACCAGAACGCTGCCATTTGTGGGATGTTCGGCATGATTTCGCCTTTCTGGGCGTTATCCATGGTTGCCGCGATACGTGGGTCTTTCGCCAGCTGATCCTGGAAGGATTTCAGCGCAACCGCGCCCAGCGGTTTGTCCTTGTTCACTTCATCCAGACCCTGATCGGTCAGCAGGTAGTTTTCCAGGAACTCTTTCGCCAGCTCTTTGTTCGGGCTGGCAGCGTTAATACCTGCGCTCAGCACGCCAACAAACGGTTTAGACGGCTTGCCTTTAAAGGTTGGCAGCAGGGTTACGCCGTAGTTGATTTTGCTCTTGTCGATGTTGGTCCAGGCCCACGGACCGTTGATGGTCATCGCGGTTTCGCCTTTGTTGAACGCCGCTTCTGCGATGGAGTAGTCGGTATCCGCGTTCATGTGTTTGTTCTTAATGAGGTCAACCAGGAAGGTCAGGCCTGCTTTCGCGCCAGCGTTGTCCACGCCCACGTCTTTCACGTCATATTTGCCGTTTTCAAATTTGAACGCGTAACCGCCGTCGGCAGCAATCAGCGGCCAGGTGAAGTACGGTTCCTGCAGGTTGAACATCAGCGCGCTCTTACCTTTCGCCTTCAGCTCTTTATCCAGTTTCGGGATCTCTTCCCAGGTTTTCGGTGGGTTGGGTACCAGGTCTTTGTTGTAAATCAGAGACAGCGCTTCTACCGCGATTGGGTAAGCGATGATCTTGCCGTTATAGCGAACGGCATCCCAGGTGAACGGATACAGTTTGTCCTGGAAAGCTTTGTCCGGCGTCACTTCAGCCAGCAGACCCGACTGCGCGTAGCCACCGAAACGGTCATGTGCCCAGAAGATGATGTCCGGACCGTCACCCGTTGCAGCAACCTGCGGGAATTTCTCTTCCAGTTTGTCCGGGTGTTCAATGGTAACTTTGATACCGGTGTCTTTCTCGAATTTCTTGCCCACTTCGGCCAGGCCGTTATAGCCTTTATCGCCGTTAATCCAGATAACCAGCTTACCTTCTTCAATTTTGGCGAGAGCCGGTGCGGAAATCATCATTGCTGCAAGGGCGGACAATGCGAAAACGCGTGCGCCAGTCTTGATCTTCATATCTGCCATCCTTTTTTGGTGATGTGCTCGTGGATACACTGAGGTGGTTCAACGTGACTCAGTCTCCTTATTTGACATCCTCTTTCCATCCTCCCAACCCCTACGCCCCACCCCCCGTTTGTGTGATCTCCGTTACATAAATTTAAGTTATGAGTGCTGGCGCACATAAAAACACAGTGAATTTTGCAGGTGGCTTCACGAATTTCGCCTCAGCCCTCCAGCGGCGGTCGCAGAGCCTGCTCTCTCATCCTCCCGCCTCCTCCCCCATAAAAAAGCCGGGGGGTGGAGGATTCACGAAAGTAATGGATACCCCATAGTGAACTTATCTTGAATGTTTCTGTCGGTGACAGGTTGTAACGAAGGGAGAAGGGCATGGCGAGCGTACAGCTGCGTAATGTAACGAAAGCCTGGGGTGACGTTGTGGTGTCGAAAGACATCAATCTGGACATCCACGAAGGTGAATTCGTGGTATTTGTCGGCCCATCTGGCTGCGGTAAATCAACTCTGCTGCGTATGATTGCCGGTCTTGAAACCATCACCAGCGGCGATTTGCTGATTGGTGATACCCGAATGAATGACATTCCGCCTGCCGAACGTGGCGTCGGCATGGTTTTCCAGTCTTATGCACTCTATCCCCACCTTTCCGTAGCCGAGAACATGTCCTTCGGTCTGAAGCTGGCGGGCGCGAAAAAAGAGGTGATTAACCAGCGCGTCACGCAGGTGGCGGAAGTGTTACAGCTGGCACACCTGCTTGAGCGTAAACCAAAAGCCCTCTCCGGTGGTCAGCGTCAGCGTGTGGCAATTGGCCGTACGCTGGTCGCCGAACCGCGTGTGTTCCTGCTCGATGAACCGCTTTCTAACCTGGATGCCGCCCTGCGCGTCCAGATGCGTATCGAAATCTCCCGTCTGCACAAACGTCTTGGCCGCACGATGATTTACGTCACCCACGATCAGGTCGAAGCGATGACGCTGGCCGACAAAATTGTGGTGCTGGACGCCGGTCGCGTGGCGCAGGTGGGTAAACCGCTGGAGCTTTATCACTACCCGGCAGACCGCTTTGTTGCGGGCTTTATTGGCTCGCCAAAGATGAACTTCCTGCCCGTCAAAGTGACCGCGACAGCCATTGAACAGGTACAGGTGGAGTTGCCAAACCGTCAGCAAGTGTGGCTGCCGGTCGACAGCGCCAACGTACAGGTGGGGGCCAATATGTCCCTCGGTATTCGTCCTGAGCATTTACTGCCGAGCCACATCGCCGATGTGACGCTGGAAGGTGACGTTCAGGTCGTCGAACAACTTGGTCACGAAACACAGATTCATATCCAGATCCCCGCCATCCGTCAGAACCTGGTCTACCGCCAGAATGACGTGGTGTTGGTAGAAGAGGGTGCCACATTCGCTATCGGTTTGCCGCCAGAGCGTTGCCATCTGTTCCGTGAGGATGGCACCGCATGTCGTCGGTTGCACAAAGAGCCAGGCGTTTAAGCATTCCAATTACAAAGAAAAGCAATGATCTCAGGAGATAGAATGATGATTACTCTGCGCAAACTTCCTCTGGCAATCGCCGTGACGGCAGGCATTTTGTCTGCACACGCGGGTGCCGTGGACTTTAAAGGTTATGCTCGTTCTGGCATTGGCTGGACCGGGAGTGGCGGTGAACAACAATGTTTCCAGGCAACCGGTGCACAAAGTAAATACCGTCTCGGTAACGAATGTGAAACCTACGCCGAACTGAAACTGGGTCAGGAAGTGTGGAAAGAGGGCGATAAGAGCTTCTATTTCGACACTAACGTTGCGTATTCCGTTTCTCAGCAGAATGACTGGGAATCCACCAGCCCGGCCTTCCGTGAAGCAAACGTGCAGGGTAAAAACCTGATTGAATGGCTGCCAGGCTCCACCATCTGGGCCGGTAAGCGTTTCTATCAGCGTCATGACGTCCACATGATCGACTTCTACTACTGGGATATCTCTGGTCCTGGTGCGGGTATCGAAAACATCGATCTGGGCTTCGGTAAACTGTCTCTGGCCGCGACCCGTTCTTCTGAGTCCGGCGGTTCTGCAACCTTCGCCGATCGTGATGCGAACGGCGACCGTATTTATGACAACGTAGTACCAAACGATGTCTTCGACGTCCGTCTGGCCGGCCTGGAAACCAACCCGGGTGGTACACTGGAACTGGGTGTTGACTATGGTCACACCAACATTCCTGACGACTACTATCTGCAGCCTGGCGCCTCTAAAGATGGCTGGCTGTTCACCGCTGAGCACACCCAGAGCATGTTGAAAGGCTTCAACAAGTTCGTGCTGCAGTACGGTACGGACTCCATGACCTCTAACGGCAAAGGTATTCCGCAGGGCGGTAGCATTGATAACGACGGTTCCATGTGGCGTGTGCTGGACCACGGTGCAATCACCCTGGCAGACCGTTGGGACCTGATGTACGTCGGTATGTACCAGAATATCGATCGTGACAACAACAATGGTACAGAGTGGTGGACTGTTGGCGTGCGTCCAATGTTCAAATGGACGCCAATCATGAGCACCCTGCTTGAAGTGGGCTACGACAACGTTAAGTCTCAGAAAACTGACGAGAAAAACAGCCAATACAAAATCACCCTGGCACAGCAATGGCAGGCAGGCGACAGCATCTGGTCTCGCCCGGCTATCCGTGTCTTCGCAACCTACGCGAAGTGGGATGAGAAATGGGGCTATGCGAACAACGACTCAGGCGCAGGTTACACCTCTGGCGTAGCGTATAGCGACACTTCCGCGAAAACCTTCAGCCGTGGCGACTCCGACGAGTGGACCTTCGGTGCCCAGATGGAAATCTGGTGGTAATTCGGTAGACCTGACGTAATGACCTAAAAAGAGGGGCGCAAGCCCCTCTATCCTTAGGGTGCTGCGCGCTATTGCCTGGCCACCGCAGTGCTCACGCTATCAGAGGTAATAACAATGAAAATGAAGAAAAGTCTCGTCGCGCTGTGCCTCTCTGCGGGGCTGCTGGCCTGTGTTCCGGCGATCACCTTCGCAGATGTCAATTTCGTGCCACAAAATACCAGCGCTGCGCCTGCCATTCCGGCGGCGGCGCTCCAGCAACTGACCTGGACGCCGGTTGACCAATCCAAAACCCAGTCAACCCAACTTTCTGCGGCAGGACAACAGCTTAACGTGCCGGGGATTGCCGGTCCGGTTGCCGCTTTCAGCGTCCCGGCCAATATTGGTGAGCTGACCCTGACGCTGACCAGCGAAGTAAGCAAGCAGACCAGCGTATTTGCGCCTAACGTCCTGATTCTGGATCAAAACCTGACGCCATCTGCCTTCTTCCCGAGCGACTATTTTGGCTACCAGGAACCTGGCGTCATGAGTGCTGACCGCCTCGAAGGCAAAATGCGCCTGACGCCTGCTCTGGGACAGCAGAAGATTTATGTCCTGGTCTTCACCACGGATAAAGATTTGCAGCAGACCACTAAGCTCACCGACCCGGCAAAAGCCTATGCCAAAGGAACCGGTAACTCTGTTCCGGATATCCCGGATCCGTTAGCGCGTCATGTCACCGACGGGCTGCTGAAGCTGAAAGTCTCAACAAACAGTGCTTCCAGCGTACTGGTTGGCCCTCTGTTTGGTTCATCCGGTACAGGCCCGGTCACGGTGGGGAACACTGCTGCGCCTGTGTATGCCGCACCCGTTGCTACGGCGGCGGCTCCGGCTGCAACCGCAGCCCCAGCTCCGGCGAAGAAAGCCGAGCCGGTACTGAACGACACCGAAGAATACTTCAATAACGCCATTAAGCAGGCGGTGAAGCGCGGCGATGTCGACAAAGCGCTGAAACTGCTTGATGAAGCCGAACGTTTAGGTTCAACCACTGCCCGTTCCACCTTTATCAGCAGTGTAAAAGGCAAGGGGTAACCGTTTCCCCACAGTGCTGATTTGTTAGTAGTTTAGTGCGCCTGAGTGGGCGCACTTTTTTTGGTGTCACACGGGCTGTTGCGCTCTTGTTGCGATCGTGATCGTTAAATAACGTTTGGCCCCCCTCAATCCGCTTTTCTGCGATACAATGCGATTACGTTATGTATCGGAGAGTCTGGCATGTCACACCCCGCGCTAACGCAACTGCGTGCGCTGCGCTATTTCGACCAAATACCTGCGCTTGACCCGGAGCAACTGGACTGGCTGCTGCTGGAAGATTCCATGACTAAACGTTTCGAGCAGCAGGGCAAAACCGTTACGGTGACCCTGGTTCAGGAAGGGTTTGTCTCTTGTGCTGAGATCGCCTCTGAGCTGCCGCTGTTGCCGCAGGAAGAACGCTACTGGCTGCGCGAAATTTTACTCTGTGCAGACGGTGAGCCATGGCTTGCCGGACGAACGGTCGTTCCCGAGTCTACCCTTTCCGGGCCAGAGCTGGCGCTACAACGGCTGGGGAATACGCCGCTGGGGCGTTATCTTTTCACGTCGTCCGAGCTTACCCGGGATTTTATTGAGATTGGTCGCGATGCCGAACTGTGGGGGCGTCGTTCCCGCCTTCGCCTGAGCGGTAAACCGTTAATACTGACGGAGCTTTTTTTACCGGCATCGCCGTTGTACTAAGAGGAAGAAAAAATGGAGTGGAGCCTGACGCAGAATAAGCTGTTGGCTTATCACCGCTTGATGCGTACAGATAAACCCATCGGCGCGCTGCTGCTGCTGTGGCCGACCCTTTGGGCGCTATGGGTAGCAACACCAGGGGTACCGCCGCTGTGGATCCTGGGGGTGTTCATTGCAGGCGTCTGGCTGATGCGTGCGGCGGGCTGCGTGGTCAATGACTATGCGGATCGTAAATTCGACGGGCACGTAAAACGTACGGCCCATCGTCCGTTGCCCAGCGGGCAAGTGACCGAAAAAGAGGCCCGTACGCTGTTTATCGTACTGGTGCTGCTCTCTTTCCTGCTGGTGTTAACCCTGAACACCATGACCATTCTGCTTTCAGTCGCGGCCCTGGCTCTGGCCTGGGTTTATCCGTTCATGAAGCGCTACACCCACCTGCCTCAGGTGGTGCTGGGCGCGGCGTTTGGCTGGTCGATCCCGATGGCGTTTGCGGCGGTGAGTGAGTCCGTCCCGTTAAGCTGCTGGCTGATGTTCCTGGCGAACATTCTCTGGGCCGTGGCATACGACACGCAATACGCGATGGTAGACCGCGACGATGACCTGAAGATTGGCATTAAATCGACGGCGATCCTCTTCGGACGTCATGACAAGCTGATCATCGGTATCCTGCAGGTTGCGGTGCTGGCGTTAATGGTGACGATGGGTTACCTGAACGGGCTCAACTGGGCGTTTTACTGGGCCGTGCTGGTGGCGGGAATGCTGTTTGTCTACCAGCAGAAGCTGATTGCGAAACGTGAGCGTGAAGCCTGCTTCAAGGCGTTTATGAATAACAACTATGTCGGTCTGGTGCTGTTTTTAGGGCTGGCGATGAGCTACTTTTCGTAAAAAAACGGCAGCCAGAAGGCTGCCGTTTTTGTTTTCATCGCAGGTCATCAGACCGCTGCACGCTTCACTCGCCTTGCGTCGCACTTTCAATCGTTAAACGCACATCAGACGTGATCAGTTCGGCCAGCATCTGGTACACCTTCAGCGTCTCTTCCGGCTCGGCATCGCCCGTATCACTGATAAACCCTTCATCACGCAGCGTCAGCACCAGAGAGCTGAAGACCGCTTTGTCGAAGAATTCCGGGGCGTTAATCCCGTGCAGAACAGACAGGCGCTGTGCCAGCGTCCGGCTCTCTTTCTCGAGCGTACCGCGGTTAATGGACGGATTCGCGCTCAGCAACCAGAAGGTGATGGCGTAGCGCTGCAGCGTTTCACGCGCGCCCGCCGCCAGCAGTTGCAGGGTACGGGACCGTGACGGATTGATATGCAGCTCGTCGTTCGTGACGGTAATCAGCCCCTGACGACGCAGCTCTTCGGTCAGTTTATCCAGCTCAGTCGCCAGTTCGTCCTTGTCCCAGCGCAGGAACAGCTCCGCTTTCAGCATTGGATAGAGCGTTTCAACATGACGCAACAGCTCCTGACGCGAGATGCGACGATGCTGGGTGATGATGGCCGCCATGAGCGAGGGCAGCATCAGCATATGCGCGATGTTGTTGCGATAGTAAGTCATCAGCACCGCCTGCTCGCGCGGGAGAATGATGATGTCGCCGATGGTGTCCTTTTCGACTTCAAACTTGTTCATCTGCAGGGCATGCTCGATAAGCTCGCTTGCCGTGCTTACCGGTACGGTCGAATCCACCGAGTACGGCACGTTGCGCATCATATCGAGATAGCAATCCAGCTGCTCCGTAAGCTGTTCACGGGTCAGTGAACGCTGACGTGAGGCCAGAAGCGCCGTACAGCACAGGTTCATGGCGTTTGCTGCACCGGCGTTGTTAATGCGCACCATCAGTTCAGAGGCGATGCTGTTGACCGTAGGCGTCAGCCAGGCCGGGCGAATCGCTTCGATAGGATCGATAGACTCGCGCCACTCCGGAACATGGTTGTTCAGGTAGGTCATCAGCGGCATCGGCTCGCCAAAGTTGACGTAGCCCTGGCCAAGGTTGCGTAACTTGCTCAGGCCGCGCAGCATCTGCGGCAGGCTCTCTTTCTCTTTGGTCGCACCGCGCAGCTCTTTGGCGTAGGTGCCCACTTCCATCACGTGTTCGTAGCCAATGTAGATGGGTACCAGGGTGATCGGGCGAGTTCCCCCGCGCAGCATCGCCTGAATAGTCATCGACAGCGTGCCGGTTTTAGGATCGAGCAGACGACCGGTACGGGAGCGACCCCCTTCCACGAAGTATTCAACGGAATAACCGCGGCTGAACAGCTCGCCAAGATATTCACGGAATACGGTGGAGTAGAGCTTGTTGCCCTTAAAGGTACGACGGATAAAGAACGCCCCCAGGCGGCGGAAAATCGGGCCGGCTGGCCAGAAGTTCAGGTTAATGCCGGCAGCGATGTGCGGCGGTACCAGACCCTGGTGATAGAGCACATAGGAGAGGAGCAGATAGTCCATGTGGCTGCGGTGGCAGGGGACATAGACAATCTCATGGCCATCATGGGCCAGCTGGCGTACGCGCTCGGCGTTATGAACGTTGATGCCCTGATAGAGGCGGTTCCACGTAAAGCCCAGGATACGGTCGGAAAGACGAATCATCTCGTAAGAGAAGTTCGCGGCAATCTCCTCCATCAGTGCAATAGCGTTCTGCTGTGCTTTCTCATGGGAAATCTTTTTGCTGCGCGCTTCGTCTTCAACGGCCCTGGCAATCGCTTTGGAGGCCAGCAGCTTGTTGAACAGGTCCTGACGTGCAGGAAGACGTGGACCGACGGCAGCCAGACGCTGACGGGCGAAGTGCATACGCGCCACGCGCGCCAGTTTCTGCGCGATAATCTTGTCGGTGCCGTGTTCGTCCGCCATACGGCGCAGCGAAACGGACGGGGAGAAACGCACGAAGCTGTCACGTCCCAGCCAGGAGACCGCGAAGAATTTCTGAATGCCGTTAAGCATGCGCAGCGGTGGGTTCTCTTCACCTTTCTCTCTGCCCGGGCGGCGACCAAACATCACCGATACCGGCACCATCTGCACATCCAGACCCGGATTGCTGCGGTGCAGGTCGAGATAGTCGTGGAAAAGCTTGATGGACTCTTCCTTTGGCGTGTAATAGGTAAACACGCGCGGCCCGCCGTGAATGAACACATAGCGCGGCAGCAGAGTGCCGTCGACTTCGAGGGGGTCAAGCGGGTCAGGTAAATCATGCGCCAGACACTGGGCGCGAAGCGTCAGTAGGTCTGCCTTCGAGTTATAAGGCAAAACGTACATAATTGGGCGTGACGTATCGAGCCCCAATTCCAGCGCGGGTTCCGCTGGGATAGACTTGCTTTTTACCAGGACGCTTAATGGTAAATTAAGTAATTTGTAGTAAATTCGTGGCCAGCCGGACATAAACGATGTAAAGCCTCTGGTTAATAATGCAATTGCGGCGCAAGGATAACAGAAAGCGCGCAAAATTTCTGTTGTTACCCGTCATACTTCAGGCAGCAGCGAAACACGCTGCGCCTACTGTTACTGACGCTATTTTAATTAAAAGGTTCTTTTAATGGCCAATAATACCACTGGGTTAACCCGAATCATCAAAGCCGCCGGCTATTCATGGAAAGGTTTCCGTGCCGCGTGGGTCAATGAAGCCGCGTTTCGCCAGGAGGGCGTCGCCGCTATCATCGCGGTGATTATCGCCTGTTTCCTTGATGTTGATGCGATTACCCGCGTTTTGTTGATCGGCTCCGTGCTGTTGGTGATGATAGTGGAAATTCTCAATAGCGCTATTGAGGCCGTGGTGGACCGTATCGGTTCTGATTTCCATGAGCTCTCCGGCCGGGCGAAAGACATGGGGTCTGCTGCCGTATTGCTGGCGATTATCACTGCGGTCATCACCTGGGTCACGCTGCTTTGGTCACATTTCCGATAAGCCTCGAGAAATAATTAAGTCCCTGGTTTTTTGTGCAGTTTTTGGTTCCAAAATCGCCTTTGACTGTATATACTCACAGCATAACTGTATATACACCCAGGGGGCGGAATGAAAGCGTTAACGACCAGGCAGCAAGAGGTGTTTGATCTCATCCGGGATCATATCGGCCAGACGGGTATGCCACCCACGCGTGCGGAGATCGCTCAGCGTCTGGGTTTCCGTTCTCCGAATGCTGCCGAAGAACACCTGAAAGCGCTGGCGCGTAAAGGCGTCATTGAGATTGTATCGGGCGCTTCACGTGGCATCCGTCTGCTGGTGGAAGAAGAGACAGGCATTCCGCTGGTGGGCCGTGTCGCGGCAGGTGAACCTTTGCTGGCACAACAGCATATTGAAGGTCACTACCAGGTTGACCCGGGCATGTTTAAACCGAGCGCAGATTTCCTGCTTCGCGTCAGCGGCATGTCGATGAAAGATATCGGTATTCTGGACGGCGATCTGCTCGCAGTTCATAAAACCCAGGACGTGCGCAACGGGCAAGTTGTGGTCGCGCGTATTGACGATGAAGTTACCGTTAAGCGTCTGAAAAAGCAGGGTAACACCGTCCAGTTACTGCCTGAAAACAACGAGTTCTCCCCGATTGTGGTGGATCTCCGCGAACATAACTTCTCTATTGAAGGGCTGGCTGTTGGGGTTATCCGCAACGGTGAATGGCTGTAATCATGTCATAACAGGCTACGGACCTGCCGTAGCCTGATTCAATCTCCACTGCCGGTATTTTTCATGTCACTGCTGACGACATCAGATAAGGCATTGTGGCGTCTTGCACTGCCAATGATTTTTTCCAATATCACCGTCCCTCTGCTGGGACTGGTAGACACGGCTGTTATTGGTCATCTGGATTCCCCCGTTTATCTGGGCGGCGTCGCGATCGGCGCGACGGCAACCAGCTTCCTTTTTATGCTGCTGCTCTTTTTGCGTATGAGTACCACCGGGCTTACGGCTCAGGCGTACGGCGCAAAAGATCCGTTGCGTCTGGCGCGAGCGCTGGTACAACCCTTGATCCTTGCCCTGGGCGCGGGTGCGCTGATCGTGGTGTTGCGCACGCCACTGATTGATCTGGCGCTGCATGTCGTTGGCGGTAGCGAGGCGGTACTTGAGCAGGCGCGGCGCTTCCTTGAAATTCGCTGGCTCAGCGCGCCTGCATCACTGGCGAACCTGGTTCTGCTTGGCTGGTTACTCGGCGTGCAGTATGCCCGTGCGCCAGTCATTCTGCTGGTGGCAGGCAATCTTCTCAACATCGTGCTTGATGTCTGGCTGGTGATGGGTCTGCATATGAACGTGCAGGGCGCCGCGCTGGCGACGGCAATTGCAGAATACGGTACCTTTTTCATCGGCCTGTGGATGGTCTGGCGCGTGCTGGCCCTGCGCGGTATCTCGCTTGCGATGCTCAAAACCGCGTGGCGCGGCAATATCCGCACGCTGCTGGCGCTCAACCGCGACATTATGCTGCGCTCGTTACTGCTTCAGCTCTGCTTTGGCGCGCTGACGGTCTTTGGGGCGCGACTTGGGCCGGAGATCGTCGCGGTTAATGCGGTCCTGATGACGCTGCTCACCTTCACCGCGTATGCGCTGGATGGCTTTGCCTATGCCGTTGAAGCCCATTCCGGGCAAGCGTATGGCGCACGCGAAAGCGGCCAGCTCCGCGAGGTGTGGCGGGCCGCCTGTCGTCAGTCAGGCCTTGTGGCGCTGGCGTTTGCACTCATTTACGCCTGTCTGGGTGAACAGATCGTTGCTTTACTCACCTCCCTCCCATCGCTGCGCGAACTGGCGAGTCACTATCTCTTCTGGCAGGCAATCTTACCGGTGGTGGGTGTGTGGTGTTATCTGCTGGACGGCATGTTTATTGGCGCGACGCGAGGTGCGGAGATGCGCAATAGCATGGCGGTCGCTGCGGCGGGATTTGGTCTGACGTTGCTGACGCTGCCGTGTCTGGGCAACCACGGTTTGTGGCTGGCTCTGGCGGTTTTCCTCGCGTTACGTGGCCTGTCGCTGGCCTTTATCTGGCATCGTCACTGGCGAAATAACACCTGGCTGCCTTCCCGCCACGATATATCGTGACGGTTAAAGATTCCGAATATAAAAACAACTGCCGAATCCTTAACTACAATAATAATCACGTCCAGCAGAAAAGAACGAAGCGGACGAAACTTACAGACGCTTAACACGAGGACACGATTATGAATAAAGACGAAATCGGCGGCAACTGGAAGCAGTTCAAAGGTAAAGCGAAAGAACAGTGGGGTAAGCTGACGGATGATGATATGACCATCATCGAAGGTAAACGCGATCAGCTGGTGGGTAAAATTCAGGAACGTTACGGCTACGAGAAAGATCGTGCTGAAAACGAAGTGAAAGACTGGGAAACCCGTAACGATTATCGCTGGTAATCCTTTACTCCCCCTGAGGGCGGCTACGGGCCGCCTTTTCTTTTGCCGTTAACGCGGCTTTTTCTTCACCAGTACCGAATGGTCGTGCTGGCACTCATCCTGGTGACGACAGGCTTCTACCTCTACGCAGGCTGAACACAGGCCGTGCGCTTCAATCACGTTATGACGCAACGCAAAGCCCATTTTGGCTGCCAGCGTATGCATAATATCTTCAACGCCTTCCGCACCTTCTTCCTTCACGCTGCCGCAGCGATCGCAGATAAACATGGCCGACGTATGGGTTGGCTGATCGAACAGATGGCACAGCACATAGCTGTTTGTCGATTCAACTTTATGCACAAAGCCCTGTTCCAGCAGGAAATCCAGCGCGCGGTACACCGTTGGTGGTTTAGCCTGTGGCTCGCTTTCGCGCAGCAGATCAAGCAGATCGTACGCGCTGATCGCGCCCTGCTGCAGACTCATCAAACGTAATACTTCAAGGCGCTGCGGAGTCAGGCGCACATTGCGTTGCACGCACAGCTTTTCTGCCTGCGCTAACAGCTCTTTTGTGGACTTATCCATTTAGCACCCCGGATGTTATAGGCTGGAAAACCCCCACTTTATCATGTTCTGCTAAAAACACCGAGATCCGCCAGGCTGTGCTATACCTGACGCAACGCAATCCGGGGAATAAACGATGAAAAGACCTGACTGTATTCGACACTGGCGCGACGTAGAAGGCGCAGATAACTCAACCTATCCCGACAGTAGTGAACGTTTTGCCATTGGCGCACCGCTGGCGCGTAAGCTCGGCCTTGGACGCATTGGTATACACCATGAGCGCTTACCGCCAGGCCGACGGACCTCTTATCCTCATGCTGAAAGCGACGAAGAAGAGTTTATCTACGTGCTTGAAGGCTACCCTGAAGCCTGGATTAACGGATATCTATGGAAACTTGAACCTGGCGACAGCGTGGGCTTTCCCGCCGGAACCGGGGTCTGTCATACCTTCATCAACAACACCGACGAAGAGGTACGGCTCCTGGTGGTGGGTGAGGCTAACAAGAAGCATAACCGTATCTATTATCCGCTTAATCCGGAGTACGCCGCCACACGCGACGATCGCTGGGTAGACCACCCTCCTCAGTTTTTTGGACCGCACGATGGAAAACCTGGGAAAAAATAATTTCCTCTTCTATAAATATTGAGGGCCGTCACAAATAACTACAGGCCTGGCGGGAATTTAACTTAAGGAAATAGCGGGTCTTTTTGCACTTATTCACAGCAATAGTTCGTTCCTGTTTGGGAGATAACAGACAGGGGTTATTTAATAACAGACTATAAGACGAGCATACTGTGAAAAAACATTTTAAATTTTCGGTGGTTAGCATCGCTGTCTCCTTGTTTATGGCAAATCAGGCGGGAGCAGCCAATACCTGGACAGAATCACGTAGCGACGCCATGGGGGGCACGGGTGTCGCGGCCGGAAACTATGGCAGCGGGGCGTTAATCAACCCTGCGCTACTGGCGAAGGCGAAACCGGACGACGATGTGACGGTCATTTTACCGTCTGCTGGCGTGCAGGTGACTGATGAAGACAATCTTCAGGATGAGATTGATACCATCAACGATAAAATCAACCATTACAAAGACGTGGTTGATAACCTTACACCGATTGAGATCATTACCAACCCGTTAGGTTCCATCAACCAGTTCCAGGGCGCGGCGAAAGATCTCGCCGATGAGCTGGATTATCTTAAGGGCAAAACGGCACGCGCCACGGCGGGTGCGGGGATAGCCGTCAGTATTCCTAACGATGTCCTTTCCGTGGCCTTTATGGCTAAAGGCTATGCCCACGGACGCGTCAGTTCTTCTATTGATCAGCAAGATATTGATTACCTGCGCGGTATTCAACGCAGCGATGCGGTGGCTGCCGGCGTTGCACTGGACGCTGCGCTAAACGGCACCGATCAAATCACGAAAAACCTCAACTCAACGGCGTCTGGCCGGGCGGCAATTGTCTCCGACTATGGTATCGCGGTGGCGCGTCAGTTCGAGCTTGGCGGTGTTCCGGTGTCTGTTGGCGTGACTCCAAAACTGCAAAAGACCTGGGTCTATAACTACACCACCTCCATTTACGATTATGACAGCAACAAGTGGAACGACAGCCGCTACCGTACTGACGACACCGGCTTTAACGTTGATGCCGGTATCGCGGCCGATTTTGGTGAACACTGGACGGTCGGCGTGAGCGGGCAAAACCTGATGTCACGCGATATCGACACCAAAGACATTCGCATCCGCAACGGGCGCACGGGTGAGGTGGTGAGCTATAAAGACACCTACCAGATCCGCCCTCTGGTTACCGCGGGTGCCGCCTGGCATAACGATCTGGTGACGTTAACCGCCGATGGCGATCTGACGGAAACCAAAGGCTTCAAAAGCGAAGACACTTCTCAGTATGTTGGCGTAGGCGCCGAAGTGACGCCGCTGAACTGGCTGGCGGTGCGTGCGGGTTTCCGTGCTGACATGAAAGGTAACGACAGCAATGTCTTCACTGGCGGTGTCGGTTTTGCACCGTTTAACACGGTCCATGTCGACCTGATGGGCCTGTACGGGGAAGACGAGACCTGGGGCGCAGGCGCCCAGCTGAGCATGACCTTCTAAAGTGCACCGGAGGCGCTGCGCCTCCGGCTTTTCTTTGTGCTATAGTAGCGCCCCCTTTTCACCAGATGCTTAAAACTTCGCCATGTCGTCAGAATTACAGACTGCTTTCCCTGCACACCGTTTCTCCATTGCGCCGATGCTCGACTGGACGGACAGACACTGTCGCTACTTCCTGCGTCAGCTCTCCCGCCATACGCTGCTGTACACCGAAATGGTGACCACCGGAGCAATTATTCACGGAAAGGGCGACTATCTGGCCTACAGCGAAGAAGAGCATCCGGTGGCGCTGCAGCTTGGCGGTAGCGATCCCGCTGCGCTGGCGCAGTGTGCGAAGCTTGCAGAAGCGCGCGGCTATGACGAGATTAACCTTAACGTTGGCTGTCCGTCTGATCGTGTGCAGAACGGCATGTTCGGCGCGTGTCTGATGGGCAATGCATCGCTGGTGGCAGACTGCATCAAGGCGATGCGCGATGTGGTTTCCATTCCGGTGACGGTCAAGACCCGTATCGGCATTGACGACCAGGACAGCTACGAATTTCTCTGCGATTTTATCAATACGGTCTCCGGGAAAGGCGAGTGCGAGATGTTTATCATCCATGCGCGTAAAGCCTGGCTCTCCGGACTTAGCCCGAAAGAGAACCGTGAAATCCCGCCGCTGGACTACCCGCGCGTGTACCAGCTAAAACGTGACTTCCCGCAGCTCACGATGTCGATCAACGGCGGCATTAAATCGCTGGAAGAGGCCAAAACACACCTGGAGCATATGGATGGCGTAATGGTCGGGCGAGAGGCGTATCAAAATCCAGGCATTTTGGCGACGGTCGACAGGGAAATCTTTGGCGTTGAAGGCGCAGATACCGACCCGGTTGCCGTGGTACGCGCCATGTATCCCTACATTGAGCGTGAGCTGAGTAACGGGACGTATCTTGGTCATATCACCCGGCATATGCTGGGCCTGTTCCAGGGGATCCCGGGAGCACGCCAGTGGCGTCGCTACCTTAGCGAGAACGCGCATAAAGCCGGTGCAGATATCGAGGTGCTGGAACACGCGCTACGTCTGGTCGCTGATAAGCGATAATTTTCGCTAAAAGATCGTCAAATTCACCACGCCTCGCACACCCGTGCGGGGCGTTTTGCTTTAAGAACAGCGGGTTATGGTTGGCATGATTCTTGTAATGATCGCGGTATCATTCGGGAACGCGTGGGAGAGCACCATGTTAGAACTACTTTTTGTGATTGGCTTTTTTGTCATGCTGATGATGACGGGGATTTCCCTGCTCGGGATTCTGGCGGCTATCGTCGTGGCGACGGTGGTCATGTTTATCGGGGGATTATTTGCCCTGACGCTGAAGCTCCTGCCGTGGCTGCTGCTGGCCATTGCCGTGGTGTGGGTGATACGGGCGATTAAATCACCAAAACTGCCCACTTATCAGCGCAATAACCGTTTTCGTTACTAAGGTATTGAGGTGTTCGTCACATACCTGCAACTTTTCCGGCAGCATTGCTTAGAACAGAATAGGATTTACTTATCGAATCTGTCACTATGACTGCCGCTAAAGAATTCATCGAGCTGTACCCTACATACAGCCGAACTAAAAAAAAGAAAGGGCTTCCCACGGGAAGCCCAATTTCTTTTTAGGGGTCAGGGAATTAACAGACTTGAACCCTGTGTCGCTCTGCTCTCCAGCACCTCATGTGCACGCCTGGCATCGGTTAGCGCGTATTTCTGCGCCTCCGCCACATCCACTTTAATCACGCCGCTGGCGATCAGCGAAAAGAGCTCGTTGCTGGCCTCGATCAGCTCTTCCCGGTTAGTGATATACCCCTGCAGGGAAGGGCGAGTCACATACAGCGACCCTTTCTGGTTGAGAATGCCAAGATTAATGCCGGTCACGGTGCCCGAGGCGTTGCCGAAGCTCACCATCAGACCGCGACGCTGCAGACAATCCAGCGACGCCTCCCAGGTATCTTTACCCACCGAGTCATAAACCACGCGCACCTTTTTGCCGTTGGTTATCTCTTTGAGGCGCTCAGCAATGCTCTCTTCACGGTAGTTAATCACCTGCCAGGCGCCAGCCTGAAGCGCGCGCTGGGCTTTTTGCGCGCTGCCCACCGTGCCGATAAGTTTTGCACCGAGCGCTTTGGCCCACTGACAGGCGATCAGCCCCACGCCGCCCGCCGCGGCATGAAACAGGAACTGCTCGTCAGGTTTGATCTCATAGGTTTTGCGCAGCAGATAATAGACCGTGAGTCCTTTCAGGAATGAGGCAGCCGCTTGTTCAAACGAGATGGCATTTGGCAGAAGGGCGGCTTTATCGGCCGGCACGTTGTGCACGGAGCTGTAGGCACCCAGCGCGGATTGCGCGTACACCACGCGATCGCCCTCTTTAATATGCTTAACGGCACTGCCCACTTTGAGCACGACGCCTGCCGCTTCCGTTCCCAGTCCGCTTGGCATGGAGGGAGGCGGATAGAGACCGCCGCGAATATAGGTGTCGATGTAGTTAATGCCGATGGCTTTGTTTTCAACCTGAACTTCGTTTTCACCAGGCGCTGCGGGGGTAAACTCCACCGCGTTTAACACTTCTGGCCCACCATGTTTCTGGAATTCAATGCGCGTTGCCATGCTCCCTCCGTCAGAAAAATATGGTAATCTTTCGACCCACTCTTTATCTCGGTAACTCCATTCACTATGGCAGGAAACAAACCCTTCAACAAACAGACTGAACCTCGCGAGCGTGATTTCCAGGTCGCAGGATTAAAAGTCCCGCCGCACTCGATTGAAGCGGAACAGTCGGTGTTGGGCGGTTTAATGCTGGATAACGAACGCTGGGACGACGTCGCCGAGCGCGTGGTGTCCGAGGATTTCTATACCCGTCCGCATCGTCATATCTTTACCGAAATGGCACGTCTGCAGGAGTCGGGCAGCCCGATTGACCTTATCACGCTCGCGGAATCGCTGGAGCGTCAGGGGCAACTGGACAGCGTGGGTGGGTTTGCTTACCTGGCGGAACTGTCAAAAAACACACCAAGTGCGGCGAACATCAGCGCTTATGCCGATATTGTGCGCGAACGTGCGGTTGTTCGTGAGATGATCTCGGTGGCGAATGAGATCGCCGAAGCCGGTTTTGATCCGCAGGGGCGTACCAGCGAAGACCTGCTTGATCTCGCCGAGTCCCGCGTCTTTAAAATCGCGGAAAGCCGGGCAAATAAAGACGAAGGCCCGAAAAATATCGCTGATGTGCTTGATGCTACCGTCGCGCGTATTGAGCAACTGTTCCAGCAGCCGCACGACGGTGTCACCGGCGTGAACACCGGCTATGACGATCTCAATAAGAAAACCGCAGGTCTGCAGCCGTCGGATTTGATTATCGTCGCGGCGCGTCCCTCCATGGGTAAAACGACATTTGCGATGAACCTCGTCGAAAATGCGGCGATGTTGCAGGACAAGCCGGTTCTTATCTTCAGTCTTGAGATGCCATCAGAACAGATCATGATGCGTTCTCTGGCGTCGCTGTCGCGCGTGGATCAGACCCGTATCCGTACCGGCCAGCTCGACGATGAGGACTGGGCGCGTATCTCCGGCACCATGGGTATCCTGCTGGAAAAACGGAATATTTATATCGATGACTCCTCCGGCCTGACGCCGACGGAAGTGCGCTCCCGTGCGCGCCGTATCGCCCGTGAACATGGCGGTATTGGCCTTATCATGATTGACTACCTTCAGCTGATGCGCGTGCCGTCGCTGTCCGACAACCGTACGCTGGAAATCGCGGAAATTTCCCGCTCGCTCAAGGCATTAGCCAAAGAGTTGCATGTGCCCGTGGTGGCGCTGTCGCAGCTTAACCGCTCCCTGGAACAACGTGCTGATAAGCGCCCGGTCAACTCCGACCTGCGTGAATCGGGCTCCATCGAGCAGGATGCCGACTTAATCATGTTTATCTACCGTGATGAGGTTTATCACGAGAACAGCGACCTGAAAGGGATCGCCGAAATTATTATTGGTAAACAACGTAACGGCCCTATCGGTACGGTACGTCTGACCTTTAACGGACAGTGGTCGCGTTTCGACAACTACGCCGGTCCTCAATATGATGATGAGTAATTTCTAAGGAATTCAAATGCAAGCGGCAACTGTAGTCATTAACCGCCGCGCTCTGCGACACAACCTGCAACGTCTGCGTGAACTGGCTCCCGCCAGTAAACTCGTTGCAGTCGTGAAAGCGAACGCTTACGGACACGGTCTTATTGAGACCGCGCGAACGCTCCCCGATGCCGACGCCTTTGGCGTCGCCCGTCTTGAAGAAGCCATCCGCCTGCGCGCGGGTGGGATCACTCAACCGATTTTGCTGCTGGAAGGCTTTTTTGAAGCGGCAGATCTGCCGACCATTGCAGACCAGCATCTGCACACCGCGGTACATAACGAAGAACAACTCGCGGCGCTGGAAACCGCCGAGCTGAGTGAGCCGGTCACCGTCTGGATGAAGCTCGATACCGGCATGCACCGTCTGGGCGTGCGCCCGGAAAAGGCGGACGCGTTTTATCAGCGTCTGTGTCAGTGCAAAAACGTCCGTCAGCCGGTGAATATCGTGAGCCACTTTGCCCGTGCCGATGAACCCGAGTGTGGCGCGACCGAACAGCAGCTGGATATTTTTAATACTTTCTGCGAAGGCAAGCCAGGAATGCGCTCCATTGCCGCGTCTGGCGGTATTTTGCTGTGGCCGCAGTCGCACTTCGACTGGGCGCGTCCAGGCATTATTCTTTACGGCGTCTCTCCGCTGGAGAACAGACCCTGGGGGCCGGATTTTGGTTTCCAGCCGGTGATGTCCCTTGTGTCTAACCTGATTGCTGTGCGCGATCACAAAGCGGGTGAGCCCGTGGGCTACGGCGGAACCTGGACCAGCGAGCGCGACACACGCCTTGGCGTCGTGGCGATGGGCTATGGCGACGGTTATCCCCGTGCCGCGCCGTCCGGCACGCCGGTGCTGGTCAATGGCCGTGAAGCGAACATCGTGGGCCGCGTGGCGATGGACATGATCTGTATTGACCTCGGACCAGATGCACAGGATAAACCGGGTGATGACGTGGTGATGTGGGGTGAGGGTTTGCCTGTTGAACGCATCGCTGAAATCACAAAAGTGAGTGCTTACGAACTTATCACGCGCCTGACATCAAGGGTTGCGATGAAGTACATCGACTAACAGACCTTTCCAGGGAGGGGTAATGTCACCATCCGAAATGGCCGCTTGTCTGGCTTATGCCCTCTCGGTCTGGCTGGCTGCCAGAAACAGTATTCACACGTGGTGGATAGGCATCATCGGCAGTGGGCTTTATGGCTGGGTCTTTTATTCGGTTCAGCTTTACGCTGACGTTACCCTGCAGCTCTTTTTCATCATCACCAGCATCACCGGCTGGGTGCACTGGCTCAAAGGTCATCGCGGGGAGGTATTGCCCGTTCGGCGTACCCGGCCCAGACATTTCTTTATCCTGCTCGCCTGCGCCCTGCTGGTCGCCGCGGGTTATGGCCTGATCTTGCATCGCTACACTAACGCCTGGGCCCCTTGGGTGGACTCCGTTATTTTGACATTCAGCGTGCTTGCACAGTTTATGTTAATGGGGCGACGCCTGGAGAACTGGTACGTCTGGCTGGCTGTAAACACGCTGGCGGTCCCGTTATATGCGATGAGAGATCTGCATTTGACCGCGGGTTTATATCTGGTGTTTTGGTTTAATGCCTGGCACGGTTTATATCAGTGGCGTAAGGAGATTCGCGCCCAGTGAAGCCTTATCGCGACGGTCTGGTTGTGGGCAAATTTGCGCCATTACACGTGGGGCATGAAGCGCTGATAAATGCTGCGCTGGCCCAGTGTGAGACGGTCTATATCATCAGTTATTCGCGTCCGGAAATCCCGGGTTATGACCCCGACAAGCGCCTTCACTGGTTAAGCGCGCGCTTCCCGCAATGTCATCACCTTGTGCTGACACCGGAGGTCATCGCGACCCATGCGCTTGAACCACTGCCGCATAATGATGCGGATGCCGATCTTCACCGGCATTACGTGGCAACGCTGTGTGAAAAAATACTTCACTGCCAGCCACAGGCCGTATTTACCGCCGAAGACTACGGCGACGGATTTGCGGCGGTGTTAAGCCAGCGTTTTGGCAAGCAAGTTACGCATGTCCGCCTCCAGCGTCCGAAAGGGCCTGATGCGCCCTCGGGAACCCTGATACGTTCTGACGTCCATCGCTACCGCACGATGATGTCCCCGGAGGTCTACCGTAGCTTTGTCTCTCGGATTTGTTTATTAGGGGGCGAATCGACAGGGAAAAGCACGCTTTCCCGCGCACTGGCGACGACGCTCAACGCCCCGTTTGTCGCCGAGTTTGGCCGAGAATACTGGGAAGAGAAGAACGGCGTGCTGGGATGCGACGATCTGCTGCATATTGCCCGCGAGCAGGTGCGTCGTGAAGCGATGGCCAGCACGGCTCCCTTCCTGGTTTGCGATACCTCGCCCTTAACCACGCTGTTTTATATGCTCGACCAGTTTGGCAGCGCGCCACGCGAGCTAGAGGAATTAGCCGGGCGCGCATATTCTCTGGTGGTGCTCTGTGGCGATGAGTTTCCTTTTGTTCAGGATGGTACCCGTCAGGGGGCTGCATTCCGCCAGCGACAACAGGCATGGTACATCCGCGCGTTAACAGACAGAAATATCCCCTATCTGCCTGTTTCTGGTTCGCTTGCTGAACGCATTGAACAGATTCGACGACATCTGCAGGAACGGATCTGATATCGCTCTCGATCTTCTGTCATATCCGGTTTATTGTTGAAATCCCTGCCTCATCGAATTCCGGAGAATCATCGCGTGTTTCAGAAAGTTGACGCCTATGCCGGCGACCCCATTCTCTCCTTAATGGAGCGTTTCAAAGAAGATCCTCGCAGCGACAAAGTTAACCTCAGTATTGGTTTGTATTACAACGAGGAGGGCATTATTCCTCAGCTGCAAGCCGTGGCAGAAGCGGAAGCGCGTCTTAACGCCGTCCCGCACGGGGCCTCGCTCTATCTGCCAATGGAAGGGTTAAACAGCTACCGCAACACCATTGCGCCGCTGCTGTTTGGTGCCGATCACGCCGTGCTGACACAAAAACGGGTGGCGACCATCCAGACGCTGGGTGGCTCGGGCGCATTAAAAGTTGGCGCTGACTTTCTGAAAAAATACTTCCCGGATTCTGGCGTGTGGGTCAGTGACCCGACGTGGGAAAACCACGTGGCGATTTTTGAGGGTGCGGGCTTTACGGTGCAGACCTATCCGTGGTTTGACAGCGAAACCAATGGCGTGCGTTTTGACGCGCTGCTGGAAAAACTGAATACGCTGCCGGAGCGCAGTATTGTTCTGCTGCATCCGTGCTGCCATAACCCGACCGGTGCAGACCTGACTAATGCCCAGTGGGATGCGGTAATCGACGTGCTGAAGACGCGTAACCTGATCCCCTTCCTCGACATCGCCTATCAGGGCTTTGGCGCGGGCATGGAAGAAGATGCCTACGCTATCCGCGCCGTTGCCAGCGCCGGACTGCCTGCGCTGGTCAGCAACTCGTTCTCAAAAATCTTCTCCCTGTACGGTGAGCGCGTCGGCGGCCTGTCAGTGGTCTGTGAGGACGCTGAAGCGGCCGGGCGCGTGCTCGGACAGCTGAAGGCGACCGTGCGCCGCATTTACTCCAGCCCGCCAAACTTTGGTGCGCAGGTGGTCGCCACGGTGCTGGGTGACGATCGGCTGAAAGCGTCGTGGCTCGCTGAAGTGGAATCTATGCGCAAGCGCATCCTGACGATGCGTCAGGAGCTGGTCGACGTGCTGAAAGAGGCCGTCCCAGGGCATAATTTTGACTATCTGCTTAAGCAGCGTGGGATGTTCAGCTACACCGGCCTCAGCGCGGCTCAGGTCGATCGCCTGCGTGAAGAGTTCGGCGTCTACCTGATTTCCAGCGGCCGTATGTGCGTGGCGGGGCTTAATGCCAGCAACGTTCATCGTGTTGCGCAGGCGTTTGCTGCAGTGATGTAAGCACTCACTATCATCCCTCTCTCCCTGCGGGAGAGGGCCGAGTGAGTGCATCAGGACGCACAAAAATCTTGCCCGGTGGCGCTGCGTCTACCGGGCCTTCAGACCTCATCCGCGCTTTGTGATCTTCTTCTTTTTATTCAGCTTCATAAGTAAAAACTCCTTCCCTTCATCTCCCCCCGGGGTTATGGTCGGATAGTTTTTTGACCATTCACTCAAAATAAAACGATAACAAACTGAATATTCAGGGGAAAACATGCGCAAGATCACACTGGCGCTCAGCGCCGCCTGCTTATTGTTCTCGCTAAATAGTGCCGTCGTCGCGCGCGCTTCCGCACCGACGCCGCTTTACACCGGCACAACAGCCGCCATGCTTGCCGAGCAAGCACCTGTTCACTGGGTATCCGTAGCCCAAATCGAAAATAGCCTGTTAGGGCGCCCGCCAATGGCTGTAGGATTTGATATCGACGATACGGTCCTGTTTTCCAGCCCGGGATTCTGGCGGGGCAAAAAAACCTACTCACCGGACAGCGAAGCGTATCTGAAGAACCCCGAGTTCTGGGAAAAGATGAATAACGGCTGGGACGAGTTCAGCATTCCTAAAGAGGTGGCGCGCGCGCTTATCGCCATGCACGTTAAACGCGGTGACAGCATTTACTTTGTGACCGGACGCAGCCAGACCAAAACCGAAACCGTCTCTAAAACGCTGCAGGATGATTTTCAGATCCCGGCTTCCAGCATGAATCCGGTTATTTTTGCCGGCGACAAACCCGGCCAAAACACCAAAACCCAATGGCTGGAACAGAAGAACATCAAAGTCTTCTATGGCGATTCAGATAACGATATCACCGCCGCGCATGACGTCGGAGCCAGAGGGATCAGGGTGTTACGCGCCTCAAACTCTACGTATCGACCGTTGCCAATGGCCGGAAAGTTTGGCGAAGAAGTAATTGTTAATTCTGAGTATTAACCGCCGGGCGGCGAGGCTGCCTCTTTTTTAATCAAATCTCGCCGCTGTGGGTTTTACCTTTCGCTTTCTTGCTGCACACTTAGAAAGATTCATCTTTCATAACGGAGCAGCACATGTGGTATCAACAGACCCTGACCTTAAGCGCGAAACCTCGTGGATTTCATCTGGTGACTGATGAAGTCATTGGGCAAATTCGCGACCTCTCGCGCATCAGGACGGGGTTACTGCATCTGCTGCTTCAGCACACGTCAGCCTCTCTCACGCTTAATGAAAATTGCGATCCCACCGTCCGGTCTGACATGGAGCAGCATTTTCTCAAAACCGTTCCGGACAACGCCCCTTATGAACATGACTATGAGGGAGCAGATGACATGCCGTCGCATATCAAATCCTCTCTGCTGGGCGTATCGCTGATGCTGCCGGTGCACAATGGTCGGTTACTGCTGGGAACGTGGCAAGGGATCTGGCTGGGAGAACATCGTATTCACGGTGGTTCGCGTAAAATTATCGCAACGCTACAAGGGGAATAAAGATGACAATTTCGGAGCTACTTCAGTACTGCATGAGTAAACCTGGCGCTGAGCAAAGCGTTCACAGCGACTGGAAAGCCACGCAGATTAAAGTGGGGGATATTCTGTTTGCGATGGTGAAAGAGGTTGAGGGTCGCCCGGCGGCGTCACTGAAAACCAGCCCGGAACTGGCGGAGCTGTTACGCCAGCAGCACCATGACGTCCGGCCAAGCAAGCATCTCAACAAAGCGCACTGGAGCACCGTTTATCTCGACGGTTCACTGCCGGGTTCGCAAATTTACTATCTGGTGGACGCGTCTTATCAGCAGGCGGTAGAGCTGCTGCCGGAAGCGACCCGACAGCAACTCTCCGTGTGACAATTACAGCAACGGTTTGAGGAAGCGCGCGGTGTGCGAGGCTTCGCACTCTGCAACGGTCTCTGGCGTACCGGAGACGAGGATTTCACCGCCGCCGCTGCCGCCTTCCGGGCCGAGATCGACAATCCAGTCCGCGGTTTTAATCACGTCCAGGTTGTGTTCAATGACCACAATCGTGTTGCCCTGATCGCGAAGCTGATGCAGAACATCAAGCAGCTGCTGGATATCGGCAAAGTGCAGACCGGTGGTCGGCTCATCGAGAATGTACAGCGTCTGGCCGGTACCGCGTTTGGAGAGCTCACGCGCCAGCTTCACGCGCTGTGCTTCACCGCCAGACAGCGTGGTGGCAGACTGCCCCAGACGAATATAGGTCAGGCCCACATCCATCAGCGTCTGCAGCTTACGCGCCAGCGCAGGGACCGCGTCAAAGAACTCACGCGCCTCTTCGATGGTCATATCCAGCACTTCATGAATAGTTTTGCCTTTGTACTTAATCTCCAGCGTTTCGCGGTTATAGCGTTTGCCTTTGCACTGGTCGCACGGCACGTAGATATCCGGCAGGAAGTGCATCTCAACCTTGATAACCCCGTCGCCCTGGCACGCCTCACAGCGTCCGCCGCGCACGTTAAAGCTGAAACGTCCTGGCGTATACCCGCGTGAACGCGCTTCCGGCACACCTGCAAACAGTTCACGTACGGGTGTGAACACGCCCGTATAGGTGGCAGGGTTGGAACGCGGAGTCCGCCCGATTGGACTCTGATCGATATCGATCACTTTATCGAAATGCTCCAGCCCCTGGATGTCACGGTACGGCGCCGGTTCGGCCAGCGTCGCGCCGTTCAGCTGCGTCTGCGCAATCGGGAACAGCGTATCGTTGATCAGCGTCGACTTACCGGAACCGGATACGCCGGTGATACAGGTAAACAGCCCAACCGGCAGCGTCAGCGTCACATCTTTCAGGTTATTGCCGCGGGCGCCGGTCAGCTCCAGCACTTTTTCCGGGTTCGCCGGTACACGCTGTTTCGGCACTTCAATCTTGCGCTTGCCGCTCATGTACTGGCCGGTCAATGACTCCGGCACCGCCATAATATCTTTCAACGTTCCTTCCGCGACCACCTGACCGCCGTGTACGCCAGCGCCCGGGCCGATATCGATAACGTGGTCAGCGGCGCGGATCGCGTCTTCATCATGCTCAACCACAATCACCGTGTTACCGAGATTACGCAGGTGGACAAGCGTGCCGAGCAGACGCTCGTTGTCACGCTGGTGCAGGCCGATTGAGGGTTCATCCAGCACATACATCACGCCGACCAGGCCTGCGCCAATCTGGCTCGCGAGGCGGATACGCTGAGCTTCGCCACCGGAGAGGGTCTCTGCGGAGCGGGAAAGCGTCAGGTAATTCAGGCCGACGTTCACCAGGAACTTCAGACGATCGCCGATCTCTTTCAGGACTTTTTCCGCGATTTTCGCGCGCTGGCCGGAGAGCTTCAGGTTGTTGAAGAAGTCCATCGCGTGACCGATGCTCATGTCTGAGATGGTCGGCAGCGCCGTGTTTTCAACAAACACATGGCGAGCTTCACGGCGCAGACGCGTACCTTCACAGGTCGCACAGGAACGGTTGCTGATAAACTTCGCCAGCTCCTCGCGAACCGCGCTGGATTCGGTCTCTTTGTAGCGGCGCTCCATATTGTGCAGCACCCCTTCAAACGGGTGACGGCGCACGGAGGTATCACCGCGATCGTTCATGTACTTGAACTCGATGTTCTCTTTGCCGGAACCGAACAGCACCACTTTGTGCACGTTCGGGTTCAGGCTGGCCCACGGGGCTTCGACGTCGAATTTATAGTGCTCTGCCAGCGACTTCAGCATCTGGAAATAGTAGAAGTTGCGGCGATCCCATCCGCGGATCGCACCGCCAGCCAGCGACAGCTCCGGGTTTTGGATCACGCGGTCCGGGTCAAAATATTGCTGTACGCCCAGTCCGTCACACGTCGGACAGGCGCCCGCCGGGTTGTTGAACGAGAACAGACGCGGCTCCAGCTCGCGCATGCTGTAACCACAAATCGGACAGGCAAAGTTGGCGGAGAAGAGCAGCTCTTCCGCTTTCGGGTTATCCATATCGGAGACCACGGCCGTACCGCCAGAGAGTTCCAGCGCGGTTTCAAAGGATTCGGCCAGGCGGGTCGCCAGATCGTCACGGACTTTGAAACGGTCAATCACCACTTCGATGGTGTGCTTCTTCTGCAGCTCCAGCTTAGGCGGATCCGACAGGTCACACACTTCGCCGTCGATACGGGCGCGGATATAGCCCTGGCTTGCCAGGTTCTCCAGCGTTTTGGTGTGCTCGCCCTTACGCTCTTTAATGATGGGCGCCAGCAGCATCAGGCGTTTACCTTCCGGCTGCGACAGCACGTTATCCACCATCTGGCTTACGGTCTGCGCGGCCAGCGGGACGTCGTGATCCGGGCAGCGCGGCTCACCCACGCGTGCATACAGCAGACGCAGGTAGTCATGAATTTCGGTAATCGTACCAACCGTTGAACGCGGGTTATGCGAGGTGGATTTCTGCTCAATGGAGATAGCAGGTGATAACCCTTCAATATGGTCTACATCCGGTTTTTCCATCAGTGACAGGAACTGACGTGCGTATGCAGAGAGTGACTCCACGTAACGACGCTGTCCTTCGGCATATAAAGTGTCGAAAGCCAGTGAGGATTTGCCAGACCCCGAAAGCCCGGTCACGACGATGAGTTTGTCGCGAGGGATTATGAGGTTGATATTCTTGAGATTGTGGGTGCGGGCGCCCCGAACTTCGATCTTATCCATTCACCTTTCCCGGTTGGAACACGGATTGCCTGGTTTGTTTGAAGGACAAACGGCTGTCAGAAACGGCTAATTATGACACAAAATGACCTGTTTGAATATACAGTATTGGAATGCATTTTCTGATTCACTGTGTAACAATGTCGAGTTCGCGAGAGATTTCGGAACCGACTACGCAACTATGCAAATTGCAGCGTGGAAATGGTACACTCGCGCGTTTACACTATTAAGAAACGTATTCAGGAGACACGAACATGGCCAGCAGAGGCGTAAACAAGGTGATTCTCGTCGGTAATCTGGGCCAGGACCCGGAAGTACGCTACATGCCGAGTGGTGGCGCAGTTGCCAACATTACGCTGGCTACTTCCGAATCCTGGCGTGATAAAGCGACCGGTGAGATGAAAGAGCAGACCGAATGGCACCGCGTTGTGCTGTTTGGCAAACTGGCGGAAGTGGCTGGTGAGTATCTGCGTAAAGGTTCTCAGGTTTATATTGAAGGCCAGCTGCGTACCCGCAAATGGACCGATCAAGCCGGCGCTGAGAAGTACACCACGGAAGTTGTGGTCAACGTGGGTGGCACCATGCAGATGCTCGGTGGCCGTCAGGGCGGTGGCGCACCAGCAGGTGGCGGTCAGCAGCAGCAGGGCGGTTGGGGTCAGCCTCAGCAGCCACAGGGCGGCAACCAGTTCAGCGGTGGCGCGCAGTCTCGCCCACAGCAGCAGTCCGCGCCAGCACCGTCTAACGAACCCCCAATGGACTTCGACGACGATATTCCGTTCTGATATCCGACTGTTTAAAACAAAAAACCCAGACCTCGGTCTGGGTTTTTTTATTCATCTCAGGGATCAGGTAATCACCATCGGCCAGTCTGGCGGGGTATGGCTCATGGCTTCCACCATGACCACTTTAATATTTTCCCAGACGGCAGCGAGATCCAGCAGGGTGATGCCAAGCAGGCCCGTTGCGAACCAGCATGCTGCGCCCAACCCCAACAGGGTGCTGATGACAGCAAGGCCAGCATAGTCAGATTTACGAAACTGAATATTTAGCGTGCTGGCCAGGAACATCAGCACCGCACTTAACAAAGGCCAGCGCAGGAGAACCATGCTGGTAGTAATGGTTGCCATAAAACCCATCCTCAACAAAGCAGACGAACTGAATGAAACAGTGTTTCTCGTTACACAATATGTGTGAACTATATCACATTTGTTGATTTATTCGCCAGCCTCAGACGGGTGAAAAAAGCAGGAATTATCACAGCCAGGCGTCGCACGAGGATTGAGGGGAAAATATATCTTTGCACGCTAATGACCCCCTTTTATCGCTTCCAGGTAATAAATTCATTGAGATAACAAATCCTCTGCAAATTGAGGTGTGCTGTAGAACGTTTACAGCAACAACCCTTTGGATTATGCTTGAGTGGATAAATAAATTTACTCGCATTCTATAATTCAGGTTTTTGAATTTTATTGGTTTTTTTCTCTTTGTACGTTTTTAATTACACACAACGTCTCGCACTCCAGCTGTGCTGATATTCAGCATCCTGCTCTGGCTCGCCGATTTTTGAATCTGAAGAAAGTTGCGTCCGGTTTAACGCTTAATAATCTGCGAAAAAAATGAAAGAAAAACGACGTGAGATTGTTAATGACAGCCTGCAGGCGTTGCATGCGCTGGCAGATCTGATGCCCCAGCTTCACGCCCATTGTTCGCTGGGCGAGATGCTTGAGACGATCAACCGGGCCTTCGGGGCAAGCCTGGCCTGGATTAGCGTTGATACTGACGGGCTGCAGCGCGTGGTCTGTGCCGGTGAAGTGACCTGTCACTCATTTGAGGTGGCCGATTTTCTTGCCGGTACCCTGCTGGAGAAGCATCACCGTGCGTGGCGGGTCGTCTACTGGAAAGAGAATATCGGCCGCGCATTATTCTCCGCTCATCATCCTGGCTATTTGCAATTGCAAAGCGGGGTGTTATGCAAGCTTTCAACCCATAACGGACAAGGCAGCGGCTATTTCTTTCTGGCGTTTGCTGAGCCGTTATATTCTCTGGCCATCCTGAAAAGTATTGTTGCGGTGCTGGTCGAAAAATTAAAAGACTATTTTTCAGAAATTATCGTTCGTGAAAAAACAGCGCAGGAAATGCAGCGTGTGGTGACCCAATATAAAACCCTGTTTGAACGAGCGCCTGTTTTAATGAACTCATTCGATAAATTTAACCGCTGCGTGCTGTGGAATGCTGAGTGTGAAAAAGTGTTTGGCTGGACAATGGCGGAGATCAGCGCCCATGCCGATCCGCTCTCACTGTTTTACCCCGACCCGGAAGAGCGGCGACGGGTCAGGGAGTCGGTAAATGTCTCGCCGCTAAAGGATATGTACGAGTGGCATCCACTGCGTAAAGACGGTACGCCGTTGACGGTTTTGTGGTCAAACATTCTGCTGCCGGACAGCTCAGTCCTGAATATCGGGCTTGATATTACCGAACGTAAAAAAGCCGAACAGCAGCTGGAAGTGAAAGCGACCACGGACGATCTTACCGGGTGTTTTAACCGTTCAACCATTTTACAGCAGCTGGAATCCGCGCTGGCGGCAAATGCCAGGCAGGATGCTGACAGCCATTTTTGCGTGCTCATGTTTGACCTGGATTTTTTCAAACAGATCAACGATCGGTGGGGGCATCAGGTGGGCGATCGGGCGCTTATCCACTTTTGCCAGGCTATCCGTGAGTTAAGCCCCGAGAACGCTGCGCTTGGCCGTGTGGGCGGCGAGGAGTTTTTACTCCTGCTGGCGCGAACCGACGGCAACGCGGGCGCACTTTTTTCTGCGAGGCTACGTACTGCCCTCAAAACCAACCCGCTCGTGGTGGGAGAGAAAAAGCTGGTGCTGTCATTCAGCGCCGGGGCGGTGGAGGTCTGCCAGGGCCAACGCGATACTTCAGGATTACTGATGCGTGCCGATAAAGCATTATATGACGCCAAGCGTACGGGTCGGGGGAAAACGGTGGTGGCTGCTGATTATTTATAAATCAAAAAACAAAATACGCGCGAGTAAATAGCATAAAATGTCATGTTGCCGTTGTTGTTTTTTCACACTGCCAGAAGTTTGGCTTAATCAACGATCCTCTGTTGTGTTATCTTCAAATCTCCCGTACCCGCTGGATAATTATTTTCCTTAATTGAAACGGAACGAATACTTACAGTTTAGCTTACGGGAAAATATTATCGTCATAACGAAAATTAAGATTTTTAATACTAAAAGTCAGTTGCTAACTTCGCATGATTCATGCAACGTAATCACCTGTTAAACAAAGCATCCGGCCTTCATTACTACAGGCGTACAACATGCAGGGATATAGGGCGGGAAATGAATCGTAGCGCGCGGCGCAAGATGCTCAGGGTGGTAGGGATCATCATGGTAGTTATGCTGCCGGTGATGCTTGCGCTATGGTTTGCCCAGATAAGAGCCGTGTCGGAAACAAGCGCCCAGCTATGCACCTTTGCTGAACTGGCGTTAGACAAAACAGAGCTGGTAATTCAACAGGTTGATCTGGCCCGCGACGAGGCTGAAAAATATCAGGGTGAACGTTGTACACCAGAACATCGTCAATATATGTTGAACGTTGTTCGCGGTCGTCTGTTTGTTGCGGATTTAATTTATGCTGAAGGTCAGAATTTTCTTTGTTCGACCGTTTTTACACCCGCCAATCCTTATCTGATATCCACTGCTAATTACACACGTAAACCTGACGTTGCTATCTATTATTATCGCGATACGCCATTTTTCACTGGCTATAAAATGACATATATGCAGCGCGGAAATTATGTTGTGGTGGTCAATCCGCTTTCCTACAGCGAAGTAATGTCGACAGATCATTCCCTTTCGTGGGGGGTATACGACACGGTAACGAATGCATTCTTTTCCGTCAGTCAGCGCGCGAATGTTACTTTATTAAGTTCGATGATTCGGGATAAGGAATCGGTATTTCAAAAAGATAACCGTTTTTATACGGTCGTCAAATCCCCAAAACGGCCTATTGCCGCTATCGTGTCGACGTCGAATAAACGTTTTTATGAAATGCTTTATCACCAGGCGACGTTGACGCTACCGCTGGGGATGATCTGCAGCATAATTATTTTGCTGGTGTGGTCTCGCACCCATCGTGAACTTAATTCTCCCGGGCGGTTACTGCAGCGAGCGCTCAATAAACGCCAGCTTTGTGTCCACTATCAGCCGATTATTGATATCAAGAACAACCAGTGCGTGGGAGCCGAGGCGTTATTACGCTGGCCTGGCTTTAACGGACCGGTCATGAGCCCGGCTGAATTTATTCCGCTGGCGGAAAAAGAGGGCATGAGCGAGCGAATTACGGATTATGTTGTCGAAGAGGTATTCAGCGATCTGGGCACATTCCTGGCAACACATCCGCATCTCTATATTTCGATTAACCTGTCGGCCACGGATTTCCACTCTTCACGGCTGATCGCCATGATTTCGGACAAGGCCCGACACTACGCCGTGCGTGCGCAGCAAATTAAAATCGAAGTCACGGAGCGCGGTTTTATTGATGTCCCTAAAACCACTCCGGTTATTCAGGCGTTCCGTCAGGCGGGTTACGAAGTGGCGATTGATGATTTTGGAACGGGTTACTCTAACCTGCACAACCTTTATTCGCTGAATGTCGATATTCTGAAAATCGACAAATCCTTTATCGACACCCTAACAACCAACAGCACCAGCCACCTTATCGCCGAGCATATTATTGAGATGGCACAAAGCCTGCGGCTTAAAACCATTGCGGAAGGGGTGGAAACGGCAGAGCAGGTGAGCTGGTTGTTGAAGCGTGGCGTTCAGTTCTGTCAGGGATGGCACTTCGCGAAAGCGATGCCGCCCCAGGAGTTTATGACCTGGCAGCAGCAACCTTTGCATTGAGAGCCATTAATTCAACTGGTGGCGATAGTCGCTCGGTGTGCGGTCAAACTCGCGGCGAAACACGCGGGAAAAGGTTTGTTGCGACACATATCCCAGATCCATCGCGATATCAAAAATGGGCCGCTGCGTTGAGCGTAAGGCCTGCGCCGCCAGCAGCAGTCTGCGCTGACGAATGTACTCACCCAGCGTCTGGTGCATAACGGTACGGAACATTCTCTGTAAATACCATTTCGAATAGCCGGATTTTTTAGCGACCACATCAATGTTCAACGGTTGGTCGATATGTTCATCAATCCATTCAATAAGTGTCTGAATAATTTGCTGATGCGACATAAGGTTGCCCCTCTGTAGATACAACTGCCCTGGTTGATTCGTCGTTTTCTCTGCGGGCGAGTATAATTCCTCAAGTTAACTTGAGGTAAAGAGGTTTTATGGAAAAGAGATTGCCGCGAATTAAAGCGTTGTTAACCCCCGGCGAAGTGGCGAAGCGAAGCGGCGTTGCGGTGTCGGCGCTCCACTTCTATGAAAGCAAAGGGTTAATTAAAAGCATCCGAAACGCCGGAAACCAGCGACGCTACACGCGTGACGTGCTCCGTTATGTCGCAATTATCAAAATTGCCCAACGAATCGGAATCCCCCTGGCCACCATCGGCGATGCGTTCGGCGTGCTGCCGGAAGGGCACTCTCTCAGCCCGAAAGAGTGGAAAGAGCTTTCCTCTCAGTGGCGTGAAGAGCTGGATCGACGCATTCACACGCTGGTAGCGCTGCGTGATGAACTGGACGGATGTATTGGCTGCGGCTGTTTGTCGCGCAGTGATTGTCCGTTGCGTAACCCGGGCGACAGGCTGGGTGAGCAGGGGACAGGGGCGCGGTTGCTGGAGGAAGACTGAGATCCGGCAGAAAACCGCACCTCATACCGCACCTCATAAAGAACTAAAGCGCCACAAAAGGGCGCTTTAGTTTTTCCCGGTCTTTGTCTTTCACTCTATCCCGCTGGTTCACGGGAGGGTTTCCCCCGACATCAGCACCCCTCATGTCGAGCGTGTTGGGGAGGTTCCGGATTGTGCTGACACTTTAATTCTATGCAAGACCCGTCTTTTCGCCAGTCGGTCAGGCCGTTTTTTAGGCGAATTTTTTTCGCGGTGTTGTTCGATTTTCTATAGTTAAAAAGTATGAATAAAAGGAGAACACAATGCTCACGGTACACCACCTGAACCAGTCCCGCTCACACCGTGTGATCTGGGCGCTGGAAGAACTTTCCCTGCCCTATGAGATTGTTCATTACCAGCGCGAAAAGAGCATGCTGGCGCCTGAGTCGCTCAAAAAAGTGCACCCGTTGGGCAAATCGCCGGTTATTGAAGATAACGGCCTGATCCTCGCCGAGTCGGGGGCCATCCTCGAATATCTTCAGGAAACCTACGATCCTGAGTCGCGGCTTAAACCTCTGGATCCTGCGCATAAGGTGCAATACCGCTTCTGGTTGCACTATGCCGAAGGTTCGCTAATGCCGCTGCTGTTGATGAAGCTGGTTTTCAGTAGCCTCGGTAAGCCGCCCGTGCCATTTGGTATCCGCACGTTGGGTAAAGCGCTGGGGCAGGGAGTGCAAAAAGCGTATCTCAACCGCCAGCTTGAAACCCATGCACGCTTTATTGAGTCGCATCTTGCCGAAAACAGCTGGTTTGCTGGCGACGCGCTCAGCATGGCGGATATTCAGATGAGCTTCCCGATTTTTGCCCTGCTGGCGCGCGGTGGCATCGATAACCTCCCGCATACCCAGGCCTGGAAGAAAAAGGTGGAGAGCAGCCCTGGCTGGCAAAAAACGCTGGAGCAAGGTGGCCCGTTATCGATTCCGGGTGGGGAGTGAAATGTAAACAAATTGCGCACAGACGATAACGTTTGCGCATCCTCTGTTTATTTCTTCAGCGTCATAAGGTAATTTTAGCGAAAAACGATAAAGTTCAGTTGAAAAGGGCGGGGATTAGGCTAGATAATCGTTTGCCTTAATTTGACCACCCGTTTGTAAGCGCGGAGCTAAACGTTTGCTTTTTCTGTGACGCCCCTTTCGTCGCAAATGCAAAACACGGATTTGACGTTTAGCTGGCAGTGGCGTCTCCACCACGCTTACGGACTTTCTATAAAAACTCTCAGGGGATGTTTTCTATGTCTACGCCATCTGCGCGTACTGGCGGTTCGCTTGACGCCATCTTTAAAATTTCGGCTCGCGGCAGCACCGTGCGCCAGGAAATCGTTGCCGGTCTGACCACGTTTCTGGCGATGGTTTACTCCGTCATTGTCGTTCCGGGTATGCTGGGTAAAGCGGGCTTCCCGCCGGCTGCTGTCTTTGTTGCTACCTGTCTCGTGGCGGGCGTTGGCTCCATCGTGATGGGCCTGTGGGCGAACCTGCCGCTGGCGATCGGTTGTGCAATCTCGTTGACCGCCTTTACCGCTTTCAGCCTGGTTCTGGGTCAGCACATCAGCGTACCGGTTGCGCTCGGTGCCGTGTTCCTGATGGGTGTACTGTTTACCGTTATCTCCGCCACCGGCATCCGTAGCTGGATTTTGCGCAACCTGCCTCAGGGCGTGGCGCATGGCACCGGCATTGGTATCGGGCTGTTCCTGCTGCTGATTGCCGCAAACGGCGTCGGCCTGGTGATCAAGAACCCGCTGGACGGTCTGCCGGTGGCGTTGGGGCACTTCGCGAGCTTCCCGGTCATTATGTCCCTGATCGGTCTGGCGGTAATTATTGGTCTGGAAAAACTGAAAGTCCCGGGCGGCATTTTGCTGACCATTATCGGGGTGTCCATTGTTGGCCTGATTTTCGATCCTAACGTTCACTTCTCCGGGATTTTCGCCATGCCGTCGCTGAGCGATGACAAAGGAAACTCTTTGATTGGCAGTCTGGATATCATGGGGGCGTTGAACCCGGTGATCCTGCCAAGCGTGCTGGCGCTGGTGATGACCGCGGTGTTTGATGCAACGGGTACCATCCGTGCCGTCGCGGGTCAGGCGAACCTGCTGGATAAAGACGGTCAGATTATCGATGGCGGCAAAGCGCTGACCACCGACTCCCTGAGCAGCGTCTTCTCGGGTCTGGTGGGCGCGGCTCCGGCTGCGGTGTATATCGAGTCCGCTGCGGGTACGGCGGCAGGCGGTAAAACCGGCCTGACGGCCATTACCGTTGGCGTGCTGTTCCTGCTGATCCTGTTCCTCTCTCCACTCTCCTACCTGGTGCCGGCCTACGCGACAGCACCTGCGCTGATGTACGTTGGTCTGCTGATGCTGAGCAACGTGGCGAAAATCGATTTTGCTGATTTTGTGGATGCGATGTCAGGCCTCATCACGGCGGTCTTTATCGTGCTGACCTGTAATATCGTTACCGGCATCATGATCGGTTTCGCGTCGCTGGTGATTGGGCGTCTGGTCTCCGGCGAGTGGCGCAAGCTGAACATCGGCACCGTTGTGATTGCCGTCGCGCTGGTGGCGTTCTACGCGGGCGGCTGGGCAATCTAAGTTGTCCATTGATGCGAAAACGGGTGGCTCAGGCCGCCCGTTTTTATTTTCAGGACTCATCCCGTTGTCTTTTGCGTTACTCTGGGGAAGATAGAATAACAGGCACGACGCCTTAGGTTTGGCTTTTAAGAAACACAGCAAACAGGGAACGCATGGAAATCTTCTTCACAATACTCATCATGACTCTTGTGGTCTCGCTATCCGGGGTAGTCACACGCGTACTGCCCTTTCAGGTCCCCCTGCCATTAATGCAAATTGCCATCGGCGCGCTGCTGGCGTGGCCGACGTTTGGCCTGCACGTGGAGTTCGATCCCGAACTGTTCCTCGTGTTGTTTATTCCGCCGCTGCTGTTTGCCGATGGCTGGAAAACGCCCACGCGTGAATTCCTTGAGCACGGGCGAGAGATATTAGGTCTGGCGCTGGCGCTCGTGGTGGTCACGGTGGTCGGGATTGGTTTCCTGATCTACTGGGCGGTACCGGGCATTCCGTTAATTCCGGCCTTTGCGCTGGCCGCGGTGCTGTCACCAACCGATGCCGTGGCGTTGTCCGGCATTGTCGGTGAAGGCCGTATTCCGAAGAAAATCATGGGGATTTTACAGGGTGAGGCGCTGATGAATGACGCCTCTGGCCTGGTTGCCCTGAAATTTGCCGTGGCCGTCGCGATGGGCACGATGATCTTTACCGTAGGCGGCGCGACCCTGGAATTCTTCAAGGTGGCGATTGGCGGTATCCTGGCCGGGTTTGTGGTGAGCTGGCTGTATGGTCGTTCGCTGCGCTTCCTCAGCCGCTGGGGCGGCGATGAACCGGCGACACAGATTGTGCTGCTGTTCCTTCTGCCGTTTGCCTCTTACCTGATTGCCGAACATATCGGCGTGTCGGGCATTCTGGCGGCGGTGGCGGCGGGGATGACCATCACCCGCTCCGGCGTAATGCGCCGCGCGCCGCTGGCCATGCGCCTGCGTGCGAACAGCACCTGGGCGATGCTGGAATTTGTCTTTAACGGGATGGTGTTCCTGCTCCTGGGCCTGCAGTTGCCGGGCATCATGGAATCCTCGCTGGTGGCGGCCGAGGCCGACCCGAACGTCGAAACGTGGATGTTGTTCACCGATATCGTGCTGATCTACATGGCGCTGATGCTGGTGCGTTTCGGCTGGCTGTGGACGATGAAAAAATTCAGCATGCGCTTCCTGACGAAAAAACCGATGGAGTTCGGCTCGTGGACCACGCGGGAGCTGCTGATTGCTTCTTTTGCTGGCGTTCGCGGGGCGATTACGCTTGCCGGTGTGCTGTCCATTCCGCTGCTGCTGCCCACGGGTGATGTCTTCCCGGCGCGCTATGAACTGGTGTTCCTGGCGGCAGGGGTGATTCTGTTCTCACTGTTTGTCGGCGTGATAATGCTGCCTCTTCTGCTGCAGCATATTGAGACGGGTGACTCGACTCAGCAGCATAAAGAGGAGCGTATTGCCCGCGCGGCGACCGCCGAAGTGGCGATTGTGGCCATTCAGAAGATGGAAGAACGTCTTGCGGCGGACACGGAAGAGAACATCGACAACCAGCTGCTGACCGAAGTGAGCTCGCGCGTGATTGGTAACCTGCGTCGTCGTGCCGATGGCCGCAACGATGTGGAAAGTTCGCTGCAGGAGGAGAACCTGGAGCGCCGGTTCCGTCTGGCGGCGCTGCGCTCAGAGCGTGCCGAGCTGTACCACCTGCGCGCCACGCGGCAAATCAGCAATGAGACGCTGCAAAAACTGCTGCACGATCTGGATTTGCTGGAAGCCTTGCTGATAGAGAATCAGTAGTCCGTGCGGGCTGATGCCCTCACCCTGACCCTCTCCGCCCGGAGAGGGTCAGGGAACCCAAAACCCTTCACAGCATTTCAGCCACGCCTGCGCGCTGTGCGATAAATAAACCCCTTCGCGCCAAATCATCCCTAACTGCCAGTGCAAATCGCTTTCCAGCGGGATCCAGCGCAGGGTGTTTTTATCGAGCCGTTCGCAAATCGGCTGCGGCAATATCGCAATGCCGACGCCTGCCTGCACCATCGCGGCCAGGAAATCCCACTGCCCGCTGCGCACCGCAATGCGCGGCTTCACGTTGTGTTGATTAAACAGCGCCATCAGCTGGCGGCTGAGGGCGAAATCTTCGTTGTAAATCAGCAGCGGGTGTTCACCGAGCCGTTCGGGTTTCACCGTGTCGACCTTCAGCCAGTCACCAGAGCGGGGGACCAGCACGCACAGCGGGTGGCTAAAGAGCGGCAGCGTCGCCAGACCGCTCTCTTCTTCCACGGGGAGGGCGGTCATGGCGACATCCAGCTCGCCGTTGGTGACCGCCTGTTGAACCGTTAAGCCGCCAAACTCGGAAATCTTCAGCTCAACGCCGGGATAACGCTGGCGAAACAGGCTGATGGGGCCGGCCATCATCATCCCAACCATCGGCGGGATGCCGAGGCGCAGCAGCCCTTTTGTCAGGTGATTGATATCGCCAAGCTCCGCTTCCAGCTGACGGAACTCCGCCAGGATCGCCAGCCCGCGTTCAAAGACGACCCGCCCGGTATCGGTCAGCAGCAGCTTGCGTCCGTCGCGGATAAGCAGGGTGCAGTTCAGTTCATCTTCGAGGTTTTTCAGCATCTTGCTGATGGTGGGTTGGGTGACAAACAACTTCTCCGCTGCGCGGGTAAAACTTTGCTGACGAACCACTTCGACAAAATAGCGCAGCGTTCTTATGTCCATGATTATTCCTCGGAACTATACCTTTGATGATTTTAATTCATTTCAGTCCATTACGTGCGCTCACTATACTGGCGCCTCGTCTCATTTTTGAGGAAAACCCCCATGGCCGTGGCGTTAAGCCGTGTTACGCCTGCCGTTGTGCAACGACTTCAGGTACCGGTTCAGGTACTGCTTTATGCGGGACTGTTTGTTTTCGCTGAATATCTTGTCAACTGGTTGCATCTGCCGCTGCCTGCCAACCTGGTCGGAATGGTGCTGATGCTGACGCTTATCCTCTGCCGCGTTATCCCCCTCAACTGGGTACGCGCCGGCGCGCGCTGGCTGCTGGCGGAGATGCTGCTGTTCTTTGTGCCTGCCGTGGTCGCGGTGGTGAACTATGCGCAACTGCTGAGGGTAGATGGCTGGCGCATCTTCGCGGTCATTGCGCTGAGCACGCTGATGGTGCTGGGGGCCACCGCCTGGGTGGTTGATAAAGTGTATCGGTTTGAAATCAGCAGGCAAAAGCATGACTAACTTCCAGATAAGCGTGTTGTGCCTGATTGCCACTCTGGCGATCTACTTTGCCAATAAACGGCTGTATCGCCGTTTTCACGCGCTGCCGCTGATGCCGCTGGTCTTCACGCCGATCCTGCTGGTCCTGATGCTGGTCTTCGGGCATATCTCCTGGCAGAACTACATTGGGGAATCCCACTGGCTGCTGTGGCTACTGGGGCCTGCGACCATTGCCTTTGCGGTACCGGTGTATGACAACCTGGCGATCATCAAACGCCACTGGATGTCGCTCAGCGCTGGCGTGATCACGGCCACGGTGGTGGCGGTCTGCAGTTCTGTCTGGCTGGCCCGGCTGTTTACGCTGCCCGATGAAATTCAGCGCAGCCTGGCCGTCCGTTCGGTCACCACCCCGTTTGCGCTGGCCGCGGCCAAGCCGCTCGGCGGACAGCCGGATCTGGTCGCGTTATTTGTGGTCGTGACGGGCGTCTTCGGGATGGCGGTTGGCGACATGCTTTTTTTGCGGCTGTCGATCCGTGAAGGAATGGCGAAAGGGGCGGGATTTGGCGCGGCATCGCACGGTGCGGGAACGGCACGTTCGTATGAACTCGGGCAGCAGGAAGGGGTGGTGGCAAGCCTGGTGATGATGCTCTCGGGCGTGGTGATGGTATTGATTGCACCGCTGGTGGCGTGGGTGATGTTCTGATTTCCCCGGCCGGAAAGGCCGGGGAGACGAGGTTAGTGCGCGCGGCCTTGCTCGACGCCCAGACCCGTTTGTGAGCGGATAAACTGGGCGCGGAATTTCTCACGCTCCAGGTTACCTTCCGGCGAGTTATCGGTCGCGGAGAAGATCCAGATACCAATAAACGCCACGGCAATGGAGAACAGCGCCGGGTATTCATACGGGAAGATAGCGCTTTCGTGACCGAGGATCTGTACCCAAATCGTCGGGCCAAGGACCATCAGAATCACTGCCGTCAAAAGCCCCAGCCAGCCGCCAATCATCGCCCCACGGGTGGTCAGTTTTGACCAGTACATGGAGAGCAGGATGATAGGGAAGTTACAGCTTGCCGCAATGGAGAAGGCCAGCCCCACCATAAAGGCGATGTTCTGCTTCTCGAACAAAATCCCCAGCAGAATAGCGACCACGCCCAGCACCAGCACGGTGATTTTCGAGACTTTCAGCTCATCACGTTCGCTTGCCCCTTTGCGGATAACGTTGGCATAGAGGTCGTGCGATACCGCAGACGCGCCCGCCAGCGTCAGCCCGGCAACCACCGCGAGGATGGTGGCGAAGGCCACGGCCGAGATAAAGCCAAGGAACAGATTACCGCCTACCGCGTCGGCCAGATGCACTGCCGCCATGTTGTTACCGCCAATCAGCCCGCCCGCCGCGTCTTTAAACGCCGGATTCGCCCCCACCAGCATGATGGCGCCAAAACCAATGATAAAGGTCAGGATGTAGAAGTAACCCATAAAGCCCGTGGCGTAGAAGACGCTTTTGCGCGCTTCACGCGCATCGCTCACGGTGAAGAAACGCATCAGGATGTGTGGCAAGCCAGCCGTACCAAACATCAGACCCAAACCGAGCGAAAGCGCAGAAATAGGGTCTTTCACCAGCCCGCCAGGGCTCATGATCGCTTCCCCTTTCGGGTGTACCGCCATCGCTTCAGTGAACAGATTATTGAAGCTGAACCCGACGTGTTTCATGACCATAAAGGCCATAAAGCTGGCGCCGAACAGCAGCAGTACCGCTTTGATGATTTGCACCCAGGTCGTGGCCAGCATGCCGCCGAACAGGACGTACATCACCATCAGCACACCCACCAGCACCACCGCGATGTGGTAGTTCAGGCCGAACAGCAGTTCGATCAATTTACCCGCGCCGACCATCTGCGCAATCAGATACAGCGCGACCACCACCAGCGAGCCGCAGGCGGAGAGGGTACGAATCGGCCCCTGCTTCAGCCGGTAGGAGGCCACGTCTGCGAAGGTATAGCGGCCCAGGTTGCGCAAGCGTTCTGCGATCAGGAACAAAATAATCGGCCAGCCCACGAGGAAGCCGAGGGAGTAAATCAGACCATCGTAGCCGGAGGTGTACACCAGCGCGGAGATACCGAGGAAGGAGGCAGCGGACATAAAGTCGCCTGCAATCGCCAGCCCGTTCTGAAAACCGGTAATGTTGCCGCCTGCGGTGTAGTAATCATTACGGGAGCGCACGCGTTTCGAGGCCCAGTACGTGATGTACAGCGTCAGCAGCACGAAAATCAGGAACATGATAATCGCTTGCCAGTTGGTTGGCTGGCGCTGTACCTCGCCGGTGATGGCATCAGCGGCGTTGGCGGCAAAGGGAAGTGTGGCGGCAAGCGCCGTCAGGACTTTCTTCATGATGCTTTTACCTCTGCCAGGACTGCTCTGTTAAGACGATCGAATTCGCCATTGGCGCGCCAGACGTACACGCCGGTCAGCACAAACGAAATGATTATCACGCCAATCCCAATCGGAATTCCGCGCGTGACGCTGGTGCCCGCGTGCAGCGGCGTACCGAGCCAGTGTGGGGCAAAGGCAATCAGCAGAATAAAGCCGACGTAAATAATCAGCATGATGATGGAAAGTAAGAAGGCAAACCGTTGCCGTTTATCCACGAGCTCCCTGTAGTGCGCACTATTCTCTATCTGCTGACAAATATCGTTATTCATCAGAGGTCTCCAGAAGTATTTATAGGGGAGGTTTTTTTATTCCCTCTCCCGGGGGGGAGAGGGGAGATCGCGTTACGATGGCATTGCGATGGACTGCTTCTCTTCGAGCAGTTTTTCCACCACGCCAGGATCGGCAAGCGTTGAGGTATCACCGAGGTTGCTGGTGTCACCGGCTGCGATTTTGCGCAATATGCGGCGCATAATTTTGCCTGAGCGGGTTTTCGGCAGAGAGTCGGTCCAGTGCAGCACGTCCGGCGTGGCAAGCGGGCCAATCTCTTTACGTACCCAGTTGCGCACCTCGGCATACAGCTCTGGTGACGGCTCTTCGCCATGATTCAGCGTGACGTAGGCGTAAATCGCCTGGCCTTTAATGTTGTGTGGGATCCCGACGACGGCGGCTTCGGCGATCTTCGGATGAGATACCAGCGCGGATTCAATCTCCGCGGTACCCAGACGGTGGCCGGAGACGTTCAGCACGTCGTCCACGCGCCCGGTTATCCAGTAATAACCGTCCTCGTCACGCCGGGCGCCGTCACCGCTAAAGTACATGTTTTTAAAGGTCGAGAAGTAGGTCTGCTCGAAGCGCTCGTGGTCGCCGAACAGGGTACGCGCCTGGCCCGGCCAGGAATCGGTGATCACCAGATTGCCTTCGGTGGCCCCGTCCAGCGGATTACCTTCGTTATCCACCAGCGCAGGTTGTACGCCGAAGAACGGTTGAGTTGCTGAACCGGCTTTTAACTGTGTCGCACCCGGCATAGGGGTGATCATAAAGCCGCCGGTTTCGGTCTGCCACCAGGTGTCCATTACCGGACATTTTTCGTTGCCGATTTTCTTCCAGTACCACTCCCAGGCTTCCGGGTTGATGGGCTCGCCAACGGAACCGAGGATGCGCAGCGAAGAGCGGTCAGTGCCTTCAATGGCCTTATCGCCTTCCGCCATTAATGCGCGGATCGCCGTTGGGGCGGTATAGAGAATATTGACCTTGTGTTTGTCGACCACCTGACACATGCGTGCCGGCGTTGGCCAGTTCGGTACGCCTTCAAACATCAGCGTAGTGGCACCACAGGCCAGCGGGCCGTAAAGCAGGTAGCTGTGACCGGTGACCCAGCCTACGTCGGCAGTACACCAGTAAATGTCGCCCGGATGGTAGTCGAATACGTACTTGAAGGTGGTAGCGGCATAGACCAGATAGCCGCCGGTGGTGTGCAACACGCCTTTCGGTTTGCCGGTTGAGCCGGAGGTGTAAAGAATAAACAGCGGGTCTTCCGCGTTCATCTCTTCCGGCTGATGTTGGTCGCTGGCTTTTTCAATCAGATCGCTCCACCACAGGTCGCGTCCTTCATTCCAGTCGATCTTGCCGCCGGTACGCTTGAGAACGATGACGTTGCTGACAGTTTTCACGTTCGGATTTTTCAGCGCTTCATCGACGTTTTTCTTCAGGGGAATGCCACGGCCAGCGCGCACGCCTTCATCGGCCGTGATCACCAGTTTCGAGCTGGAATCGACAATACGTCCGGCTACCGCTTCCGGTGAGAAGCCGCCAAAAATCACCGAGTGAATCGCACCGATGCGCGCGCAGGCCAGCATGGCTACTGCCGCTTCAGGCACCATTGGCATATAGATAGCCACCACGTCGCCTTTTTTAATGCCCCTTTCCAGCAGAACGTTGGCAAAGCGGCACACGTCGCGGTGCAGTTCTTTATAAGTAATGTGTTTGCTTTGAGAGGCGTCGTCACCCTCCCAGATAATGGCCGTTTCATTACCGCGTTCGGCAAGGTGGCGGTCAAGACAGTTTGCTGCCAGGTTCAGCGTGCCGTCTTCGTACCATTTAATGGAGACGTTGCCGGGCGCAAAGGAGGTGTTTTTCACCTTCTGATAAGGTTTAATCCAGTCAAGAATATGGCCCTGCTCACCCCAGAAGACGTCCGGGCTGGAGACGGATTGCTGATACTTCTCGTGGTACTGCTCCGGATTTATCAGGCAACGGTCCGCAATGTTTGCGGGAATGTCGTGTTTATGTACTTGGCTCATGGCTTTTTTTCTCCTTGTAAGATGTTAATAATATGTCGCAAAAACGTTAATAGTAGGGGCTTTACAAGCTTTGTTTATTATTTGGGCTACAGATCACGCATTGTTTGAAGAGTATGAAAAATGAGCGAATGAAACTTTGAAGGAAAATAATTCACCGTGCCGATTATTCACAATTTCCATTAAAAAAGCCTTTTTATAACAAAAAGTTATTGATGGGAATTGTGACAAACTCACGTCATGGCCGCTTTTTGCAGCGAAATGTGCCGTTCTTTAAGGCTTGCGCAACATGCCGCGCAAATGATACTCATACGCCGCGTTAAAAAATCCCATAAACCAACGCAACACAATTCATACCCTTTCAGTATGTATCCATATTCATGCAGTTTATGTGAATAGGGCGCTTCATTGAGGAAGTCAGTTTCTATGAAAAACGTTAAAGTCAGCCTGGCCTGGCAAATCTTGCTAGCCCTTGTGCTGGGTATCCTGCTGGGTAGCTACCTGCATTATCACAGCGACAGCCGCGAGTGGCTGATTGCGAACCTGCTCTCCCCGGCAGGGGATATCTTTATTCATCTGATCAAGATGATTGTCGTACCGATTGTTATCTCAACGCTGGTCGTCGGCATTGCCGGTGTGGGGGATGCAAAACAGTTAGGCCGTATCGGCGCGAAGACAATTCTTTATTTCGAAGTGATCACGACGATTGCCATCATTCTGGGGATCACGCTGGCGAACGTGTTCCAGCCAGGATCCGGGATCGATATGTCGCAGCTGGCGACGGTGGATATTTCGAAATATCAAAGCACTACCGCTGAAGTACAGAGCCACGCGCATGGCCTGATGGGAACCATCCTTTCGCTGGTGCCGACCAACATCGTGGCTTCCATGGCGAAGGGCGAGATGCTGCCGATCATCTTCTTCTCGGTGTTGTTTGGTCTGGGTCTCTCCTCCCTGCCTGCCACGCACCGTGAACCGCTGGTCACCGTGTTCCGCTCAATTTCTGAAACCATGTTCAAAGTGACTCACATGGTGATGCGCTACGCGCCGGTTGGGGTGTTTGCGCTTATCGCGGTAACCGTGGCGAACTTCGGTTTCGCCTCCCTGTGGCCGCTGGCGAAGCTGGTGATTCTGGTTCACTTCGCCATCCTGTTCTTCGCGCTGGTGGTACTGGGAATTGTGGCGCGCCTGTGTGGGCTGAGCATCTGGATCCTGATCCGTATTCTCAAAGATGAGTTGATTCTCGCGTACTCCACGGCAAGCTCTGAAAGCGTACTGCCGCGTATTATTGAGAAGATGGAGGCCTACGGCGCGCCGGCATCGATTACCAGCTTTGTGGTGCCAACCGGCTACTCCTTTAACCTGGACGGCTCAACGCTGTACCAGAGTATTGCGGCTATCTTTATTGCTCAGCTGTACGGCATTGACCTGTCTCTGTGGCAGGAGATCGTGCTGGTGCTGACCCTGATGGTGACCTCAAAAGGCATCGCAGGCGTACCTGGCGTCTCCTTTGTCGTCCTGCTGGCGACCCTGGGCAGCGTAGGGATCCCGCTGGAAGGTCTGGCGTTTATCGCCGGTGTCGACCGTATCCTCGACATGGCGCGTACGGCGTTGAATGTGGTGGGTAACGCCCTGGCGGTGCTGGTTATCGCTAAGTGGGAGCACAAATTCGACCGTAAAAAAGCGCTGGCGTACGAACGCGAAGTGCTGGGTCGTTTTGATAAGACCGCAGACCAGTAAAATAAAAAGGCCGGGGTTAACCCGGCCTTTTCGCATTCCCTCTCTGCCAAAAGAGAGGGCCGTGTAAGAGGCTTTACTCCCCACTCAACGCGTCAAATTCTTCACATCCCGTATCAAACCCTTCGGTACAGCTCAGGTTCAGCCAGTAGAGCGCTTTCTGCTTATTCGGCGTTATAAAGCCTTTCTCGCCCTGCTGGAACAGCATTCCGGCCCAGTACTCCGCGTAACCCGTACGCGAAAGGGAGGAGCTGCGTTTGAACCACGACGCGGCTTTGACGTCGTCCTGCGCCACCTCAACGCCGTTGGCATAAATCATCCCCAGCAGCATTTGCGCATCCACCGCGGAGTCGTTGTCGATATCTTCGGTTGCCGTTTGCAGCAGTGCGATGGCCTGTGGGTAGTCAGTTTTCCCTGCCTGGGTGTTGACCAGCACGCGTGCCAGCATAATTGCGCCACGTTTACTGCCGGCGATAGTGGCCTGCTGCGCCAGCGCTTTGGCCTGCGCGTAATCGCCCTGTGTAAACTGGATTTGCGATAACAACGCCATGGCGTCGACATCGCCCCCTTTTGCTGCTTTCTCTGCCCACTGCGCGGCCTGCTTGCTGTCGCCGGAACTGAAGTAGGTATCGGCAAGGTAATACTGGGCGCGGGCGTCACCCGCTTCCGCCTGTTGCTTGTACTGGCTGCCAATCTCATCCGCGTGGACGAGTGACGTAAAAAATAACAACATCAGAAAAATTGATTTCATGGATTCTTATCATCTGGGTACACGCCGCGCAGTATAATCGTCGTCGCAGAAGAAAAAAACGGGCGCGGTAAAGGTGAATGAACATTTCCCGGTGTCCGCCGCGTTTCGTCTCACAATAATGCTTGTGAAAGAGGGCATTAGACGCTCGCAGGGGAGATTCTCTCACTGAATTAAAATACAAAGCCGGGTATTTATTTCGGTGCTAATGACATTATTGCTGCGGGGCAGTGTGCACAATATATATTGATAATATAAATAGCTTATTAAGAAATAAAAAAGGGGTGAATAAGTCACCCCCTTTTATTCATCGATTAATTAACGGCATTAACCCAACGCGCTTTCGCGCAGTCTGGCTTTCAGCTTGCTATATTCGTCAATCACATACTGTTCCGCGGCGTGCTGGTCAGCAATCGGCTCCACGCGTACGGCGCAGTACTTATACTCCGGCGTTTTGGTTATCGGGCTTAAGTTCTCCGTCACCAGTTCGTTGCAGGCACCAATCCACCACTGGTAGGTCATATAGACCGCCCCTTTGTTAGGTCGGTCGCTGACCTGCGCACGGGTAATGATGCGTCCTTTACGCGAGTGCACCCAGATCAGGGCTTCATCTTCAATACCCAGACGCTCTGCGTCAGCGGTGTTGATCTGCGCATAGCCCGGTTCATCCGCCAGTGCCGCCAGCGCAGCGCAGTTACCGGTCATCGAACGACAGGAGTAGTGGCCCACTTCACGCACGGTAGAGAGCACCATCGGATACTCATCGGTGAGTTTATCGATTGGCGCGACCCAGTCGCAGGTGAAGAACTGCGCCAGTCCGTTCGGGGTGTCGAACTTCTCTTTAAAGAGATACGACGTGCCCTGATCGGCCTCTGACTCATCGCGGCACGGCCACTGGATATACCCCAGTTCACCCATTTTCTCATAGGTGGCACCGGTGAAGTCCGGACACAGTTTGCGCAACTCGTCCCAGATTTCCTGGGTGTTGTTGTAGTGCATCGGATAACCCATGCGGGTGGCGATTTCGCTGATGATCTGCCAGTCGGTTTTCAGATCCCACTTCGGCTCCACCGCTTTGAAGAAGCGCTGGAAGCCGCGGTCTGCCGCCGTGTAGACACCTTCATGCTCGCCCCATGACGTTGACGGTAAAATCACATCCGCCGCCGCCGCGGTTTTAGTCATAAAGATGTCCTGGACAATCACCAGTTCGAGATCCTCAAAGCCTTTACGCACCGCTGACAGCTCGGCGTCGGTCTGCAGCGGATCTTCACCCATAATGTAGGCGGCACGCACTTCACCGTGCGCCGCACGGTGCGGCAGCTCGCTGATGCGATACCCGGTATGTTCCGGCAGGCTCTCAACGCCCCAGGCCTTCGCGAATTTCTCACGATTTTCCGGGAATTTAACGTACTGATAGCCCGGATAGGTATCCGGCAGTGCGCCCATGTCACACGCACCCTGCACGTTATTCTGACCACGTACCGGGTTCACGCCCACATGCGGTTTGCCCAGATTTCCGGTCAACATCGCAAGGCTTGTCAGGGAGCGTACGGTTTCCACGCCCTGATAGAACTGGGTGACGCCCATGCCCCACAAAATGGCCGCGGTTTTCGCACCGGCGTACATCCGCGCTGCCTGGCGGATCTCTTGCGCGCTTACGCCGGTTATCGCTTCGACGGACTCCGGCGTGTAGCCTTCGACAATTTTCCGATACTCGTCAAACCCTTCCGTACGGGTCGCGACGAACGCCTGGTCGTAGAGATTCTCCTCAATAATGACGTGGCCCATCGCATTCAACAGCGCGATATTCGATCCGTTTTTCAGGGCAATGTGCATATCCGCAATACGTGCCGTTTCAATTTTGCGCGGATCGCAGACGATGATTTTCGCCCCATTCTGTTTGGCGCGAATCACGTGGTTCGCGACGATAGGGTGAGAATCCGCCGGGTTATAGCCAAAAATAAACACGAGATCGGTGTTATCTATCTCGTTGATCGCATTACTCATAGCGCCGTTACCGACCGACTGGTGCAGACCTGCAACCGATGGGCCGTGTCAGACGCGAGCGCAGCAGTCGACGTTATTGGTACCAATAACGGCGCGCGCGAATTTTTGCATTACATAGTTGGTTTCATTACCGGTACCGCGTGAAGAGCCGGTAGTCTGGATCGCATCCGGGCCATACTTGGCTTTGATGGCGCTCAGGCGCGTGGCGACATAATCCAGCGCCTCGCTCCAGGAAACGGCTTCCAGCTTGCCACCGCGCTCGCGGCGGATCATAGGGGTTTTCAGGCGTGGGGTAAGGATTTGGGTATCGTTAATAAAATCCCAGCCGTAGTAGCCTTTCAGGCACAGCGTGCCCTGGTTGGTTTTCCCCTGGGCGGCCTCCGCCCGGACGATTTTGCCGTTATCGACCACCAGGTTGATCTTGCAACCCGAGGCACAATAAGGGCAAACCGTGACGACTTTTTTCATCAGTCTGCTCCAGTTAATCAATGCTTACGCCCCACTATGCAGCTTCTATGCCATGTTTTTATTGTGGGTATCAACAGACTTTACGGCCAACAGAGGGGCAAAACCCTGACGAAAAACAGCCAATCGTCAAAATTGACGTGTCGAATGGGCAGTGGATGTGACATGGGTTGTAATTCCGTCATGTAAAAGTCAAATTGGCTGGAGCCGACGGCAGAATAGTTCAGACTTAACATAATCCCCTGATGGAAGCATGCGATGAAACCGGCGATTCTGGTGGTTGATGACGATACCGCAGTCTGCGAGCTGCTGCAGGATGTGCTGAGTGAGCACGTCTTTAGCGTGCTCGTCTGCCATAACGGCCAGGACGCGCTGAGTCTGGTTCAGCATGAGCCACACATCGCCCTTGTCCTGCTGGATATGATGCTGCCGGATATCAACGGCCTGCAGGTATTACTGCACCTGCAAAAGCAACGTCCGGAGCTGCCGGTGGTGATGCTGACCGGGCTGGGCAGTGAGTCAGACGTGGTGGTGGGGCTGGAGATGGGGGCCGACGATTATATTGGCAAACCGTTTAACCCGCGCGTGGTGGTTGCCCGGGTTAAAGCCGTGCTTCGCCGGACCGGGGCGCTGGCCGCAGACACCCCGGTGCCACGCGTGGCGGGCGTGACGTTCAATGGCTGGACGCTGGATACCTCCCGCTGTGAACTCAGCGATCCGCAACGTAATCCCGTACCGTTGACCCAGGGAGAATATGGTCTGCTGCTGGCGCTCACCCAGAACGCCCGGCGGGTGCTCAGCCGGGAACAACTGCTCGAGCTGACGCACAGCGAAAGTGCCGAGGTGTTCGACCGCACAATCGATGTGTTGATCATGCGCCTGCGCCGTAAAATAGAAGCCAACCCGCATCAGCCCGCACTCATTAAAACCGTCCGGGGGCTGGGCTACGTCTTTGCTGCCGATGTGTCTCACAGCGAGAAAGCGGCTTAAATATTCTCTTTAATAAACAGCTGCAACTCGGCCAGCGTTTTTGCCCCATCAATGGCGTTCGCAGCCAGCAGGCTTGCCCGCGCGCAGGCATGGGCCAGATAAATACTCTCGACCAGCGGCAACGCTTCATGGCAGCCGTATAAGAAGCCTGCGCAGAAGGCATCACCCGCCCCGACGCTGCCGATAATCTCTTCCCGCTCCAGCAACCAGGAGGGGATCCAGCGCCCTTCATCGTCCGGTGTTAACCCCCACGCCCCTTCCGGACAGTGGATCACCACCCGCTGACGCACGCCAGCCGCCAGAAGCTGTGAGGCGGCTTCCGCGATATGGGCAATGTGCGGGGCATCGTTCTCGTCGCGCATCTCCAGCCCGCTAAACTCGCCGGCTTCCAGTTCGTTGATGACCAGATAATCAAGATGGCGCAGGGCAGGGAGGACCAGCGGCTGGTAGCGCGGGTCACCCTTTCGCGAGACCAGATCGAGCGAGGTTTCATACCCCTGATCGCGCATCTGGGCCAGCAGCCGTGCGCTGCGGGTGCCGTACTCGTCATCGGGCATATCCAGGCTGTCGAGCAGTAACAGGTAGCCGAGATGGAAAATCTTCATTGCGCCGTCGAGGCGGTCGAAGGCGGGCAGATCCAGAAGACGGTTGGCGCCCGGGGAGTGGAAAAAAGTGCGCTGCCCGCTGGGGTCGGTCATAACCTGCGACATAGAGGTTGGCGCAAAGGTCGTGCGCTGCACCCGCTGGCGGTTGACGTGATACTGGTCGAGCATCGCCAGGATGTAATCGCCGTCGCTATCTTCGCCAATCAGGCCGACGGCCTGCAGCGGCAGGCCAACGTGCATTTTGGCCAGCGTCAGCAGGACGTTCAGCGGCGCACCGCCGGTTGAACGTTCGCTGTGGGTAATTTCCGCCAGCCAGCCGCGCTCCGGCCATTGCACAATCTGGTGGACGTGATCCACCAGCATATTGCCGGCGGCGATAATCCCTTTACGTTCCATTATGCCTGCCCCGCGCTGCCAAAGATGCGCATTTGCGCGGCGACCGTATCGGTAATCGCCTCTTCTATACCCAGCAACAGTTCTGCAAATTCATCGTACAGAGGCTGACGTTTTGCCATCCGTTGCTCAACGGCAGAGAGCGCGGCCTGTGACATACCGGTATAAAAGTTGATTTTATGGATCCCCAGTTCGATGGCGCGACGAAAATCGGCATCGCTGATCCCGGAGCCGCCGTGTAAGACCAACGGCAGGCCGGTCTGCTGGCGAATGGCGTCCAGACGAGGGAAATCGAGTTTTGGCTCGCCTTTGTATTTACCGTGCGCGTTGCCAATGGCGACCGCCAGCGCATCAATGCCGGTGGCATCGACAAACTCGCGCGCCCGCAGCGGGTCCGTAAACAACGCTTCATCCGCATGGCCATACAACGCGCCACCTTCGTCACCGCCTACCGCACCCAGCTCCGCTTCTACCGATACGCCAACCGCGTGGCACATCTTCACCACCTCCCGCGTCTGGCGAATGTTTTCTTCATAGCTCAGGGTGGAGCCATCAAACATCACGGAGCTGAAGCCTACGCGCAGCGCACGTACCACCGCTTCGAAATGCAGGCCGTGATCGAGGTTGAGCACCACCGGAATATCATGACGGGCGGCTTCAAACCTGACCGCTTCGACCAGCGACTCCAGGGAGACATACTTAAAGTGGACTTCCGCAATATTAATGATAAACGGCGAGCGTTCCTGTTTCGCGGCAGCAAACAGCGCGCGCAAAAAATGGGAATCGAGAACGTTAAACGCGCCGAGCGCGTAGTGGTGTTTCCTGGCGTGCTCAAGACCGTCGGCAAGAGAAATCAATGGCATTATTTACTCCTTATTTCCGAAACAGGTTGTACTCGTTGCACAACACCAGCACCGCCGGTTCGTCTTCCTCGATATTGTTATAGCGGGCAATGGGCTGTAAAAAATGGTTATCGTGTTCATCGTCATTCACCGATGACACTTCCCCCACCAGTACGTCGCCAAAACCGCGTTCGCCCCAGAAACTGTGGTACAGGCCGGGGGTGAGACAGATGCTGTCCCCGGGTTGCAGGCGTAACTGACTGCCGGGCGCGTGGGTTTGCAGACAGCCGTCGAGGGTAACGGTCACGTCGGTATTTTCAGGTTCTTGATGTGCGCCGGCATTCCATAACTCGACGATCAGGTTTCCGCCGCCACGGTTGATGATGTCTTCCCGTTTACGCCAGTGAAAATGCATGGGCGTCACCTGACCATCCCGGACGTGCATGATTTTTTCGGCATAGCACTTTTCATAGGGCACGCCGTTCGGTGAGCCATTGCGCAGGGTAAAGAGCGTTAGCCCCTGTGCGGCAAAATGGTCGCTGCCGAATGCCGTTACGTCCCAGCCAAGCCTGAGATCAAACACTTCCTGCCAGGCGGCCGGGTCAAGCTGCTGCCATTTCGTCGGCGGAAAACTGGCAAAGGGAGGGAGATGCACATCGTGCATGGAGAAGAACTGCCGCGTGTGGCCAAGGATTTCATTGATTTCGGAGCGTTTCATGGGGCCCCCTGGACGCTATGTCAGGCCTCACCCCAACTCTCCCGCGAAGAGAAGATCAGGGTGAGGGCATCAAACCGCACTACATCACTTCACTGTCCACCCTTTATAGGATCCGACGTTCTTTTTATCGATCATCGTCACCGGGATCAGCACAGGCTCTTTAGGCGCAGGTTTGCCCTGCAGAATGTCATAGCCGATCTCAACCGCTTTTGCCGCCATTACCTGCGGATCCTGAGCCGGCGTCGCGACAAACAGGGAGTTCTCACGCTTAAGCGCTTCTTCGCCGTCCGGGCTGCCGTCTACGCCAACGATAAAGAATTCATTGCGTTGGGCCTGTTTTGCCGCCAGATCGGCACCGATCGCCGTCGGATCGTTAATCGCGAACACGCCGTCGATCTTCGGATTGGCCGCCAGCAGTGAGGTCATCACTTCCAGACCGCCTTCACGGCTACCTTTGGCGTTCTGGTTATCAGAGAGCACCTTGATATCCGGATGTTTTTTGAACTCGGTCTGGCAGCCTTCGACGCGGTTTTGCACCGCGGACACTGGCGGCCCGTTGATGATGACCACGTTGCCTTTGCCTTTCAGGCGATCAGTAATGTATTTACAGGCCATTTCCCCCGCCTGGGTGTTATCGGAGGTGATGGTGGCATCCGCCCCTTCCGCCGCGACGTCAACCGCGACAACCACGATCCCGGCCTCTTTCGCGCGTTTAACCGCCGGGCCGATCCCTTTGGAATCCGCGGCGTTAAGGATGATCATGTCCACTTTGGCCGCAATAAAGTTGTCGATCTGCGCCACCTGCTGGCCGAGATCGTAACCGCTGGAGACCAGCGTCACTTTGACGTTATCCCCCGCCAGTTTGCGCGCTTCCAGCTCGGCACCTTTGGTGATCTGCACGAAGAATGGGTTGGCCAGGTCGCCCACCGTCACGCCGATGGACTTCAGATCTTTCGCCTGCGCAAACGGCGTTGCGGCAAGCAGCGCGCCAGCACAGAGCGCGGTCACTAACGGTTTCAAACGCATCTTCTCTTCCTCGCTTGTAGGGTATTGTTGTTATGCACTTTGATGGTGTCGGGTACGGTATTTGTCGATCAGCACCGCTATGATGATCACCGCCCCTTTGATCACCAGTTGCCAGAAGTAGGAGACGCCCATCAGCGTCATGCCGTTGTTAAGCGTGGCGATGATCAGCGCCCCCACCAGCGTGCCGGTGATCGTGCCGATCCCGCCGACAAAGCTGGTACCGCCGAGGATCACCGCCGCGATCGCATCCAGTTCGTAGCCCATGCCCAGGTTGCCGTTGGCGCTGTAGAGACGCGAGGCACTCATCACGCCGCCCAGGCCAGAGAGCAGCCCGCTCATGCCGTACACAAACAACAGCACCAGCCAGACCTTAATGCCTGTCAGACGCGCCGCCTGCATGTTGCCGCCAACCGCATAAATGTGAACGCCAAGCGTGGTGCGGCGCAGAATAAACCAGCACAGCACAATGACCGCCAGCGCGATCACCACCAGCCACGGAATGGGTCCAAGGTAGTTATTGCCGATCCACTCAAAGTTAATGTTGGAGTTAATGACGGTCGTACCGTCCGCCAGCAGGTAAGCCGCACCGCGCAGGGCCGTATAAGTACCGAGCGTCACGATAAACGGCGGCAGCCCGGCAAAAGCCACCAGCGCGCCGTTGAACAAACCCAGCACCAGGCCGAGCATGAGCGCTGCCGGAATAGAAAGCATGGCGAACTCAGGTATTAACGACACCACCATCGCCGCCACGGCCGTGGTGCCCAGAATGGAGCCGACGGAGAGGTCGATCCCGCCGGTCAGAATGATGAAGGTCATCCCTGCGGCCAGTACGATGTTGATCGACGCCTGGCGGGTGATATTGAGCAGATTACTTTCGGTAAAGAAGTTAGGCGCGATAAAACCAAATACCGCCACAATCAGGATCAAGATGGGCAAAATGCCGACCGTCTGCATCAGATCGCTCATCAGCATTTTTTTGGCAGAGGCGGACTTCGCCACCTGCTGCGGATGGGTTGAATTTGTCATAGTTGCACCGCCTGATGATGAGAGTCGTTCACGCCGGTCGCCAGCGTCATGATGTTTTCCTGAGAAATTTCTGCTCCGTGAAGTTCACCTGCAATGCTGCCTTCACGCATGACATAGACGCGGTCGCTCATGCCGACGATTTCCGGCAGCTCGCTGGAGATCATCAGGATCGCCACGCCTTTGCGCGCCATCTGGTTCATGATGCGGTAGATTTCACTTTTCGCCCCGACGTCGACGCCGCGCGTCGGTTCGTCCAGAATCAGAATGCGTGGGCCGATGGCCACCCAGCGGGAGATAAGCAGCTTTTGCTGATTGCCCCCGGACAGGCCACCCGCGCGGACCTGTGAATGCGGCACGCGGATGTTAAGCAGGGCGATCGCATCGTCAGAAATGGTCTGCGCTTTTTTGCGGTTCAGCATGCCGAAGGTGGCGTCGCGCTCCAGCGTCGCCATGGTGATGTTCTCCTGTGCGGCCAGCTCGAGGAACAGCCCTTGTTCTTTGCGGTTCTCGGTGAGAAAACCGATCCCGTTGTCGATGGCGGCACGCGGGGAGTGGATCACCACCGGTTCGCCGTCGACCTCAATCATGCCGCCCGTGGCTTTGCGCGCGCCGAAGATCAGCTGCGCCAGTTCGGAACGTCCGGCGCCCACCAGACCTGCCAGGCCGACAATTTCTCCGGAACGCACCTGCAGACTGCAGGGGAGCACTTTCTTGCCGTCGGTAAGGTGATGCACGTTAAGACGCGGGCTGCCGAGCGGGATATCGCGCTCTTTGTTAAACAGATCGCTTAGCGGACGGCCGACCATCATCTTCACCAGCTCAGAGGCGTTCAGTTTGTCGCGCGTCAGGCTACCGACGTACTGCCCGTCACGCAGAACGCTGACGCGATCGGAGAGTTCATACACTTCCGCCATGCGGTGGCTGATATAGATAATCGCCATTCCTTCCTCTCGCAGGCGCAGTATCAGCTCGAACAGGCGATGGGTTTCACGTGAGGAGAGGGCGGCGGTGGGTTCATCCATCACCAGAATGCGGCTGTTGCGGTGCAGCGCGCGGGCAATTTCAACCTGCTGCTGCTCGGCGATGGTTAGCCTCATTACCAGGTCGGTCGCCTTGAAGTGCGCGCCCAGACGGTCAATCACCGCCTGCGCCTGTGCGGCCATCTCTTTGCGCTGTACCAGCCCGGCGCGCGACAGCTCGCTGCCCAGGAAAATGTTTTCAGCGACGGTCAGATTGGGGGCAAGCTGCATCTCCTGATAAATGAGGGTGATACCCGCGGCCAGCGCATCCTTTGGCCCTTTGATGTGAAACGGCTGTCCGTCAATCAGGATCTCGCCGCTGGTGGCGGTATAGGCCCCCGCGAGGATCTTCATCAGGGTACTCTTTCCTGCGCCGTTTTCCCCCATCAGCGCGTGGATCTCACCAGGGTACACCGTCAAATCCACACCCTTGAGCGCGTGGAAATGGCCAAACGTTTTGGCAATGTTGCGCATCTCCAGTACCGGGGTTCTGCTCATGGCGGATCTCCTTGAATGTCGATATCCGCACTTCATCACAGGTTGGTAAATGCAAAATGTCAGAAGCCGTTCATATTTGTCATAGTTATGAATAGTTAACTTACATCACAATTCCCCGCTTTTTCCCTCTCAGCAGGAGAGGGCCAGGGTGAGGGCATCACATTGCACCGGAGCTTACCGTATGCCATCACACCGTCCGCCCTTCTTTGCCAGCGCCCGTGGTCGCCTGCTGATTTTTAATCTGCTGGTGGTGGCGGTGACGCTGATGGTCAGCGGCGTGGCGGTGCTCGGCTTTCGTCATGCCAGCCAGATCCAGGAACAGGTGCAGCAGCAGACGCTGGATGACATGACCGGCAGCATGAACCTCGCCCGCGATACTGCCAATGTGGCAACGGCGGCGGTGCGGCTCTCGCAAGTTGTAGGCGCGCTGGAATACAAGGGCGAAGCCGAGCGCCTGAAGCAGACGCAGATGGCGCTGCGTCACTCGCTGGAACAGCTTGCCGATGCGCCACTGGCGCAACAGGAGCCCGCGCTGGTGGCGCGAATTATTCAGAGAAGTAATGAGTTACAGCAGAGCGTGACGGGCATGCTGGAGCGCGGGCAGCGGCGTCATCTGGAGCGTAATGCGCTTCTCAGCGCGCTCTATCAAAGCCAGAGCTATTTGCGCCATCTGCAGGACATCAACCGCCGTTACGCCAGCAACGTCCCGGATGCGCAACAGCTTATGGAAATGGACAGGCTAATCATCGCCGCTATTGAAACGCCCTCGCCGCGCGCCACGGTTCAGCAGCTGGATACCGTGACGGCAACGCTGCCCCGGAGCGTGACGCAGCCCGCGGTGAACGCTATCCTGCCCGATTTTAATGCCGAGCTTCACAAGCTTGTTCCGCTCTCGACCCAGCTGGAGGAGAGCGATCTGGCGATCAGCTGGTATATGTTCCACATCAAGGCGCTGGTGGCGATATTAAACAGCGACATCAATCAGTACGTTGAACAGGTGGCGCAGGCCTCCCGGCTGCGCACTGCCCAGAGTCACCAGGAGCTGCGCTCCATCAGCGTATTTATCAGCGTGTTCGCCGTGCTGGCGCTGATCATCACCGGGTGCGCCTGTTGGTATATCTACCGTAATCTGGCCTCCAACCTGACGGCCATCTCCCGGGCGATGTCGCGCCTTGCCCACGGCGAGCAGGATGTTTCCGTCCCCGGGCTGCAGCGTCGTGATGAGCTGGGTGAGCTGGCGCGAGCGTTTAACGTTTTTGCCCGCAACACCGCCTCGCTTGTCCACACCACCCGCCTGCTGAAAGAAAAAACCACGCAGATGGAGATCGACCGCATCGAGCGTCAGGGGCTGGAAGAGGCGTTGGTGCACAGCCAGAAGATGAAGGCCGTCGGGCAGCTGACGGGCGGTCTGGCGCATGACTTTAACAACCTGCTGGCGGTGATCATTGGCAGTCTGGAACTCACCGATCCTGACTCACATGACGCCCCGCGTATCACCCGGGCACTCAAGGCCGCCGAGCGTGGTGCGGTGCTGACCCAGCGCCTGCTGGCGTTTTCCCGCAAGCAATCCCTGACCCCGCACGCGGTAGAGATGAAACCGCTGCTCGAGAACCTGCGGGAGTTGATGTACCACTCGCTGCCGGCCACCCTGACGCTGGAAATTGAAGCGCAATCACCGGCGTGGCCGGCGTGGATAGACGTCAGCCAGCTGGAAAACGCCATTATTAACCTGGTGATGAACGCCCGTGATGCGATGGAGGGACAGACGGGAGTTATTAAGATCCGCACGTGGAATCAGCGCGTGACCCGCAGTGACGGACGCAGGCAGGATATGGTGGCGCTGGAGGTTATTGACCGGGGAAGTGGAATGTCGCAGGAGGTCAAATCCCGGGTCTTCGAACCGTTCTTTACGACCAAGCAAACCGGGAGCGGTAGCGGATTAGGCCTGTCGATGGTCTACGGTTTTGTACGCCAGTCCGGTGGGCGCGTGGAGATTGAAAGCGCGCCGGGGCAGGGGACCACCGTGCGGCTGCATCTGCCACGCTCGACGCTGCCTGTTCGTTCTGCTGATGAGACCCAGGCCGCCGCGGCTGCCGTTGAAAATGAACGCCTGGTACTGGTGCTGGAAGATGAAGCCGATGTCCGCCAGACCCTGTGCGAGCAACTGCATCAGCTGGGCTATCTGACGCTTGAAGCGGACAACGGCGAACAGGCCCTGAAGATGCTGGACGCGTCACCGGATATTGGCATGTTCATTAGCGACTTAATGCTGCCCGGTAACCTCAGCGGCGCCGAGGTGATCAACCATGTGCGCAGCCATTATCCGCAGCTTCCGGTGTTGCTGATCAGCGGCCAGGATCTGCGTCCGACGCATAACCCGCAACTGCCGGACGTGGCATTACTGCGTAAGCCTTTTACCCGTGTACAGCTGGCACAGGCGTTGCGCAAGGTGATGACAGGAACTGGCTGAGAGCCAGGGTCGCGGCCCCCTGAGCACCGTTAAAGGATGACGATGATGCTGTAATGAAACGGACTGCCTCATACGGCAGCGGACGGCGCAGATGCTGTTTAATTCTGGCAATCAGCGCGTCGCGTGGAAAATCGACCATATCCATCACGCCGCCGCCGAGGATCACCGCATCCGGGTCGAAGAGATTTACGCTGGTGGCAATGGCTCGGGCTGCATGATTTAAGAGCTGTATGACAAAGGGGTCATGACACGCTGAGGTAAAAATCTCGCCAATCGCGTAATCACGGGGCTGTTGTTCATACCACTGTTTCAGGGCAATACCGGAACAGATGGTTTCCAGACATCCTGTGTTACCACAACCGCAATGGCGTGACATATCGCCCTGCGGAATATGTCCAAGCTCGCCCGCGACCCCGTGTGCACCTGTCCAGGGCGCGCCGTTCAGCCAGATGGCGAACCCCATGCCGGTACCGAGATAGGCTGCCAGAACCTGCTGTTGCTGCAAGTTGTGCTGCATAACATCAAAAGAGAGCTGGAGGTTAACGTCACGGTAGAATTCGACCGGGCATCCCAGCGCGTCCGCCAGTTTACCCGCCAGGTCCCGTCGGTCTGTTGCCTGTAATGGCAGGTTTGGTGTTGAGATAATGGTGCGTTTGTCTTTGCCGACCAGCGCAGGGAAACCCATCACCAGACCCCGACAGCGAACCTGATAGTGGCGAAGCCTTGCAACGATCATTTCTGCGACGCCGCACATGACGCCTAAACGGATGATGTCTGCTGTACGGTGTTTTTCACAGTGCAGCACGGCCCCCTCGGCTGTAAGCAGGCAAAAACGGATATGGGTAGCGCCCATATCCACTCCGGCGACGACATCAGGCTGTTTTTGCATGAGGAAGGGCCTCGTTCTTTGCCGACAGAATCTGTCCGGCCATCAGTTGCCATGCGTCGTCGATATTCTCTGCGTGGTTGAACAGTCCTGACGTCCCGACGATAAAGACATCAGCCCCGGCGGCCATCAGTTTTTTGTAGGTGGACTGATTGCAGGAGCCATCGATCTCAATCTCATAGCGCAGCCCTTCACGTTCGCGCCAGGCTTTCAGCTCGGCAATTTTTTCGAGCATTTCCGGAATGAAAGGCTGCCCGGCAAAGCCAGGATCGACGGTCATGACCGTAATTTTGTCCGCCTTGTGAATGTAATATTTCATCGCTTCAACGGGCGTTTCAGGGTTGAGGATCAGACCGACTCTCATGCCATGACGGCGAATTTCGTCAATCAGGCGGAAGGCCTGACCGTTAATCGTTTCCGGATGCAGGGTGATGAAATCCGCTCCGGCCTGTGCCAGTTGACTAATGTAGTCCTGGGGGCGCGTTACCATCAGATGGCAGTCCAGCGGTTTGGTGGCGAGCTTCTTCACCTGGCTGACAAAGAACGGTGATAGCGTCAAATTGGGCACAAAGTGACCGTCCATGATGTCGATATGGAAGTAGTCCGCGTGCTGGTCTATGAATTCGATCTGCTCTTTGAATTTCAGCAGGTCCATACACATCAGGGAGGGGGAAATTTTCATCGTCAATTCCTTACTTACTGATCAATCTATCGAGGGCGACAGCGGCGATAATCAACCCGCCCATCACCACCAACTGGTAGTAGGTTTGTACTTGTAAAATATTGAGTCCGTTATTGATGGTGCCGATGATGAGCCCCCCAATCACGACAGAGAAGATGCGCCCTTTACCGCCAAAGAAACTGGTTCCGCCGATAATGGCGCTGGCAATGGCGTAGGTTTCAAAGCCCATACCAGCCAGCGGCTCTGCTGCCCCCAGTCGTGCCGTTGACACCACGCCTGCCAGCCCTGCACACACACCGGAGATAATGAAAACCACCAGGATATGAAACTTCACGTCAATACCGGAGTAGAACGCCGAGTTCTTGTTACCGCCCAGCGCGTAGATGTTGCGTCCCAGCCGCATACGGGTGGTGAGGAACCAGAGGATCACCACCACTACCAGCGAGAAGATCACCGGCACGGGAATACCTAAGAGATTGGCGGCAAAAAAGTTTACAAAGTCGAACGAGAAGCCGTATACCGAATTGGCATCCGAAATCACCAGCGTAATGCCGCGAAAAATGGCGTTAGTGCCCAGGGTGATAATGAACGGATGCAGCCCGGTCCAGTTGACCAGACAGCCGTTGATCGCGCCTAACGCACCGCCAACCAGCACGCCGCCAATGAGCGCTGCCAGGAACGGGTCGACGCCGGCCAGCATGAGCTTGGCGGTCACCATCCCGGACAGCGCCAGAATCGCCCCGACGGACAGATCGATACCTGCCACCAGAATGGCAAAGAACTCGCCCATCCCGATCAGCACCGTCACCGAACTCTGGACAAAAATTTGAGTGATGTTGTTGGTGGTCAGGAAGTATTCCGACGACAGCGTGCCAAAGATGGCAACGATGATCGCGAGGATGAAAAAGGTGCCGTACTTGTCCCAGAACAGCGCGAAATTAAACGGTTTTTTTTCGTCCATATCGCGTTTCACTCTTGTGGTAATGCCCATGCCATAATCTCCTCTTCGCCCATGTCGTCGCGATTGGTCAGGATTTGCGTCAGTCGCCCTTCGCAGAACACGGCGATGCGGTCGCAGACGGCGATAATTTCAGGTAGCTCGGATGACACCATCAGGATGACCTTGCCCTCGTCAGCCAACTGGCGCATCACTTTGTAGATTTCGGCCTTTGCGCCGACGTCGATGCCGCGGGTAGGTTCATCAAAAATGATGACGTCCGGGTTGCAGCACAGCCATTTGGAAATCAGCACCTTCTGCTGGTTTCCGCCGGAGAGCTCAGTGATGTTTTGCTCCACGCTATGGCACTTTAACGCCAGCAGCTGGCGCTGCGTTTCAGCAGTTTTGCGCTCTTCATGTTCGCGAAACAGGCCCATGGCGCCTTTGTAGCCGCCATTTTTCAGGCTTTGGCTGACCGCCATGTTCTGAGCAATAGAGAAGTTGGGGAAGAAGCCGTTTTCCCGACGGCTTTCAGTGATGTAGGCCATCCCTTTTTTCAACGCATCTAACGGCGAGTGTGGGGAGATGGTTTTACCGTTGAGACGGATTTCACCGCTAGCGCGTTTATCCACCCCGAAGAGGCAGTCCATCAGCTCGGTGCGGCCTGAGCCGACGAGTCCTGCAAAGCCAAAGATTTCACCGCGGTTCACGCTGAACGAGATATCACGTACTTTTTTCTTGTCCCGGCTGGTGACGTTTTTCACTTCGAACACGGTATCGCGTTCGAGATTGCCGGTACTTTCTTTCATCGCGTTAAAGCGGTTTTGCAACTCGCGGCCCACCATCAGGCGCACAATATCGTCGTTTGTGACATCACTCACCATGCCCGTGCAGACGCTGCTTCCATCTTTCATCACGGTAAAGCGGTCGCAAATGCGGCGGATTTCTGCGAGCTTATGCGAGATATACACAATTGCTGTACCCTCTTTACGTAATTGATTCATGATCAGGAAAAGATAATCCACCTCTTTATTGGTTAAAGACGATGTGGGCTCATCCATAATGATCGCTTTAGCGTTGAGCATTAATGTTTTTGCAATTTCCAGCATTTGCTTGTGGCTGATGGATAAATTCGCCACCTTTTCATCTAAATCGACTTTCAATCCCACGCGTAAAAGCATCATTGCGCCGCGAATACGCATCTCTTTCCAGTCGATGATATTGACGCCACAGACTTTTTTCGTCAGATGACGGCCAATATATAAATTCTCCAGAACGGTTAATTCATCGATAACGCTAAGTTCCTGGTAAATTATGCCAATGCCCAACTGTGCTGCCAGTTTATGATCGAGCTTGTCGTAATTTACCTCGTTGATAGTAATAGTTCCTTTGGTCGGTTCATGTATTCCCGACAATACTTTCATTAAGGTTGATTTACCGGCGCCATTCTCCCCTAATAACGCATGAATCTCGTGGGGATAAATAGTTAAATCAACCGACGTTAATGCGTGAACCGGACCAAAGGATTTGCCGATCCCCGCCATTGAGATATATGGCGTGACCATGTTTACTCCTTATGTTTTCCCTCTCATCCTGTGGGAGAGAGTTGGGGCGTGGGCATCTGACCGCACCGGATATCAGTTATTTCGTCACCAGAACCGAATCAACCAGTTTAAATTCAGGCGTTTTTTCTAGGGGGATCACGTTGCCGGTTTTCGCCGCATCCACCATCAACTTCAGGCCCGTGGCACCAATATCCGCTGGGTTCTGCGCGACGGTGGCGGTCATTTGTCCGGCGTCGACCATCTTACGTGCTTCAGGAATGCCATCCGTGCCAACGACCAGTACTTTTCCTGTTTTACCGGCGTTTGCCACCGCCTGTGCCACGCCCATTGCCATGGTGTCGTTTGCACAGTAGAAGGCTTTCAAATTTGGATTTCGTTGCAAAACGTTGGTGGCGACATCCAGGGCTTTAATGCGATCCCAGTCGGCGGGTTGGCTGGCAACGAGCTTGATTTGACTTGCTTTTTTAAAGGTTTCTGTCGCGCCATTGCGGCGTGCCTCTCCCGATGCATTTCCGGCTTTCCCTTCAATAATCGCGACTTCACCGCCCTGCACACCGAGTTTATCAATGATAAAGCCTGCCCCTTTTGCCCCAACGGCTACGTTATCCGTCGTGACAAAACCTTCAACGTTACCGCCGGCTTTTTTCAGGTTATCCATATCGATTTTTTCATCGAGGTTGACCAGAAAAATGCCTTTCTGCCAGGCGCGTGACACGGGCATCACCAGGTTGACCGAGGAGAGTGGGGCAAAGGCAATGCCTTTGTATTTCTTATTACTCAAGTCTTCAAAAAGCTGCAGTTGAGACTGAAAATCACCCTCTGACGGCGAAGCAAAAATATCAACACTTACCCCCAGGGTTTTTGCTTCATCTTCGATCCCTTTCTTCATATCCACCCAGAATGGATTGTTCAATGTTTTTAATACTACTGCATATTCTGCGGCAGCAAATGCGCTGGTAGATAACATTAAGCCCATAGCGGCGCCGCTGAAATATTTCAGATATTTATTCATAGCAGTGTTCTCAATGTAGGGTATATTTTGTTGATCCCGCTAGTACGGGATCAACCTTTTATAGTTACTTCAGGGCGCCAGGGGAGAAGAAATCCACAATAGCACCGGTTTTTTGCATGTTGAGTGTGGCCTGTTGAATATTCTGTTGTGCAACGGATACAAATAAAGCATCTAATAGTGTGAGTTGTAATATACGCGCGGAGGCGTTGCGCCCTAATAAAGGGGTCTCTGGTGCTGGCGAGCAAATAATATAATCAGCGAGTTTGGCAATGGGCGAATGATAGCTATGGGTAATGCAGATAATCTTCGCACCGTTCTTTTTCGCTAACTCTACTGCGGCTTTCACATCGCTGGTGCGTCCTGAGTGTGTTACCACCAGCACTACGTCTCCCTCTTTCAGCAGCGATGCTGACATCATCATGATATGGGCGTCCTGATAAGACTGGCAGCGCACGCCGATACGTAAAAACTTGTGCTGGATGTCGGCACAAATGGCGTTAGAGCCACCGACGCCGTACAGATCGCGCTGGTTAGCCTGAGCGAAGAAACGTGCTGCGCGATGAATTTCATCCACATTAACAATCGACTGGCCTTCCATAATGGTGCGAAGCGTAATGTTGAACACTTTATTAACCACATCCTGTGGCGCTTCATCAAAGGCGAGTTCAGCGGGGAGCACCTGCTCGGATTGAGAGAAGTAGTCCACAAGCGCGGCGCGCAGAGTACGAAAACCGCTAAACCCGAGCAGCTTGGCCACTTTGACGATCATCGCTTCCGAGACCAGCAGTGTTTCGGCAACATCTTTAATTGCCGGCGCACCGCTCAGGTTACCTGGCTGAAGCAGCCAGTCGACGATACGGCTCTCGTTGTCGGTCATCCCTTCCTGTTTCATACGCAGGTAAGGTGCCAGACCGATGCCATTAGGCAGCTCTTTTTCAAATTCTGACTGACTCATCGCTCTCTGTTGTCCTTAAAAATGAAGACGACACTATATCATCACAACCTTCCCGGGAAATATGTTGCCAACTTCACAGTATTTATAAATTCATAAAGTTTTATTGGTTGTGAAGTTTTGGGCTGTGTGTTGTTGATTCATTCTTTGTAAATCAATCATTTAATTTCTTTGGCATTTAGTGGACTAAGACTTCCAGGCAAACTTAACCATCAGGTCAGGGTTGAAATGCGATCCTCAGGGGTGTAGAACACGCTCAGAACGCGATGGTTTTGTGGTTTTATTGCACAACTAACCGGTCTTAAATCACAAAATACATCGCGTTCGTAAAGTTTACTCACTGAGAGGCAAATCATGAAAAGGATTGCGTTTGGTTGCGATCACGTTGGCTTCATACTGAAAGAGGACATACTGGCCCATCTGCGTGGGCGTGGCGTAGAGGTGGTGGATAAGGGCACCTGGTCGCCCGAACGCACCGATTACCCGCATTATGCCAGCGCTGTTGCGACGTCCCTGCTCGACGGTGAGGTTGATGGCGGCATCTTAATTTGTGGTACCGGCGTTGGGATCTCTATTACGGCCAACAAATACCCCGGCATTCGTGCAGTGGTATGTAGTGAGCCTTATTCTGCGCAGCTTTCAAGGCAGCATAACAACACCAATATCCTGGCATTTGGCTCACGTGTTGTTGGCCTTGAGCTGGCAAAAATGATTGTCGATGCCTGGCTCAATGCAGAATTTGAGGGCGGGAGACACCAGGTGAGAGTGGAAGCGATAGGGGTGATTGAACAGGCGCAGAAATGAGATTCCTCCGCTACCCCAGCCAGCTGTTGTTCATTACCGTAAGGCCAGTCCACCTGCGAGTCTGGTCTTATGAAACGTTACTCTACCGCTCTGTTATTTGGTCTGCTGTCACTTACCAGCCAACTGGCTCACGCCGATGTTATTGATGAAGCCATTGGCAATATTCAGCAGGCGATCAACGATGCCTATAACCCCAGCAGCAGTCGCAGTAGCGATGATGACGACGATCGCTACGATCGCAGCCGCCAGACCGACAGCCGTCAGTATGACGATCGCCGCAGGCAACTGGAGGATCGCCGTCGCCGTCTGGATGAGCGTCAACGCCAGCTGGATGATGACAGACGTCAGTTAGAAGAAGATGAACGCCGGTTAGAAGACGATTACGATCGCTGATACGCGCGGTTTAGCATCCATACGCCTCGCCCTCTCATTCAGAGAGGGAGTGACCTAATCCAGCAACAACGTCATTCCGTCATATCCCGCCTCGAACCCGTCGGGTAGCGGGTTATCCATCATCCATACGTCGAACTGATGACTGATATGGGTCAGGATCACCTGCGGACAGCCGATGATCTCATTTAAGGCAATAACCGTATTCAGATCGCAATGGTTGCGCGGCGTTTCGTCACGCGGTTCGTGGCTGCAGTCGATGATCATCGCCTGCGGCCGGTTATTGAGCAGGAATTTTACCGTTTTATCGGGTAATCCGGCGGTGTCGGAGAGCCAGGCCACACGGCTGTGGGCGGACTCCAGCAGGTAGCCAAAGGTGATTTTCGAGTGATTCAGCGGCAGCGGCGTGACCCGCAGGCCCTGCAGTTCAAACACCACAAACGGCTCTACCGTATGGCTGAAATCCAGAATCCCCGGGTGTTTAAACAGGTCGTCACACCCCGCCTCGTCTGGTGGGCCGTACACCGGAACAGGGGCACCGACGCCCCAGCGCAGGGGGAACAGCCCCTGGACGTGATCCATATGGTAATGGGTCAGTAAAAACTGCTGAAAGCTGCCTGCCGGCCAGTCGTCCATCAGGTGCGGGATACCGGCGTCCAGCAGCGTTACCGCATCGTTGAATTTGACTACCGCGCTACAGGGGCGACGGCGATGGTTATCCTGCAGACGCGCCCGGCGACACGCGGCGCAGTCGCAGCCAAACACCGGCACCAGCTGAGCGCTACCGGTTCCCGTTAACGTAATCGTCAGACTCATCGTGCACCTCTACAACAGTTTGGTGAAACGAAAATGGCTCTGCGTATACCCTTCACGAGCATAAAAACGGTGAGCGTCCAGGCGCTTCACGCTGGTGGATAGCTCTGTCAGTTCAGCGCCCGCCTGCCGCGCCACGTTCTCCGCCCAGGCCAACAGCTGGCTGCCCACCCTGAGACCGCGCGCCTGTGGCATGACCACCAGCTCCTGGATCTCGCCAATCCATCTGGCGTGGTGCAGGTGAAACTGCATATGCAGTCCAATCATGCCCACCACCTGGCCGTTTAGTTCAGCCAGCTGGTAGCGCATATTGTGGTCCTGCAGATTGGCAAGATACCCGGCGTGGAACGCCTGATGATCAAACTCACTCTGCTTGAGTTCGCAAATCAGCGCGTAAACAATCTGCGCATCGTCGGCAGTGGCGGGGCGAAGCTGGCAGTCAGGCATGCTGTTTCTCCTTCTGACGGATAAGCGTTAAAAAGTTATCGACTGACTGTAGCAAACTTCCGTCGTTATTGAGGATATGACAGTTCGATGGGGTATAGCGCGCCGCACGTTCAAGCCGCTGCTCGATCTCTTTGGCGTTTTCACGACCCCGGCTCTGCAACCGGCTGCGCAGCACATCAGGCGAGACCTGCAGACAGACCGGCAACAGCGCTGCTTCATAGCGAGCGCGCGCTTGTTGAAGGTGTGCGCGTGAGCCGTTGACCAGCACGTCGAACCCGGCGTGCAGCCACAGGTCTGTCTCGATGCCTATCCCGTAGTAATAACCGTTGGCGTGCCAGCTAAGCGCCAGCAGATTTTGCCCGGCGCGCGTGAAAAATTCCGGCTCGCTCAGGGCGATATGGTTCTCACTCCCGGCATTCGCCGCACGGGTGATATAGCGGTGCGCAACCAGAAGCTGGGGATGTTCCCGCTGCCGTAACGCGGACAGCAGGCTGTCCTTACCAGAGCCTGACGGCCCCATTAGCCAGATTAGTCTTCCCATCAGAACACCCGTTTCCCCTGACGCCAGACGTGGTCGATATGGATGTGCTCGCCCTTACGGTGAACCAGCACCAGATCCGCCCGTTTACCTTCAGCTATCTCTCCACGATCGTGAAGATTGAGTGCCGTTGCCGGGTTTTTCGTTACCAGACGAATCGCCTGCGGCAGCGTAAAGCGATTGTTTTCGTCAGCCGCGACCCGGAAGGCGGCGTCCAGCAGGCTGGCGGGGTAGTAGTCGGACGAGAGGATATCCAGCAGACCTAGCGACGCGAGCGCGCTTGCCGCCACGTTGCCGGAGTGTGAGCCGCCGCGCACGATATTCGGCGCCCCCATCAGGACGTTCATGCCATGGGTGCGGGAGGCTTCTGCTGCTTCAAACGTGGTGGGAAATTCAGCGATTACGCTGCCAAGCTGGTGTGATTCGCGCACATGTTCATGCGTCGCATCATCATGGCTGGCTAAGGCAATGTTGCGATCCCGACACATGGCGGCAATGGAGAGTCGGTTTGGTTGAGACCACTGCGCCGCAAGCTGTCGCTGTTCCTCTTCATAACGCGCCATTTCCTCGTTGGTCAGCGCGTATTTTCCCTGATAGTACTCGCGGTATTTCTCTATTCTGGCGAACTGACGCTGCCCCGGCGAGTGGTCCATCAACGAGACCAGTGAGACCGGCTCGCGGTCCACCAGCTTTTCAAACAGCGGCAGAGTGGTGTGATGCGGGAGTTCACACCGCAGGTGCAAACGATGCTCGGCGCGGTTAAGGCCGCGTTTTTGCGTCTCTTCCACGGCGTTGATCATCTTCTCAAGGTTTTCCAGACGGTCGCCGCCGTCGCGCACGTCGCCAATCGCTACGGCGTCCAGCACGGTAGTGATGCCGCTGGCGACCATCAGCGCGTCATGGCTGCTCATCGCGGAATGAGCTGGCCAGTCGACTTTCGGACGCGGGGTAAAGAATTTATCCAGATTATCGGTGTGCAGTTCGATAAGGCCCGGCAGCAGCCAGCCCCCTTCACCGTCCATCGCTTCCGGGGCGCGGCTCTGGGTTTCCGCAAAGGCGCGGATCTCTCCGGCCTGGATCTCAATCGAGCCATCAACGACTTCATTTTCCAGCACCAGCTTTACGTTATTCACGATCATGCGAGCGTCCCCATCGGGTGCAGCCTGTCTGCGACGCGGGAGCGAACGGTGTCGTCGTGGAAGATCCCCACGATCGCCGCGCCGCGTGCTTTGGCCTGTTCGATCAGTTCAACCACCGCCGCGCTGTTCTTACTGTCGAGCGAGGCAGTGGGTTCATCAAGCAGTAAAATCGGGTAGTCGACGATAAATCCGCGGGCGATATTCACCCGCTGCTGCTCGCCACCGGAAAAGGTCGACGGGGCAAGGTGCCAGAGGTGTTCCGGCACGTTCAGGCGCGTGAGCAGGCCGGCGGCTTTCGCGGCACAGGTCTCGCGCGGAACGCCCAGGTCCAGCAGCGGCTGCATGACCACGTCCAGGGCGGAGATCCGTGGGATCACCCGCAAAAACTGGCTGACCCAGCCGATCGTCGAGCGGCGCACGTCCAGCACCTTACGCGCCGGCGCTTGCACCAGATCGACCCATTCATTGCCATGACGAATATAGATATGGCCTTCGTCCGGCAGATAGTTGGCGTACAGGGAGCGCAGCAGCGTCGATTTGCCGCTGCCGGAATGGCCGTGCAACACCACGCATTCACCCTTGCTAACGTCCAGAGAGGCGCTGTGCAGGACCGGCAGGCGCACGCCGTTTTGCTGGTGGAGTACAAAGGTCTTACTGACATTTTCTACGCGGATCATGGGGGCCTCTTAATTCTGCAATACCGATGACACCAGCAGCTGGGTGTACGGATGGTGGGGATCGTCGAGTACGCGGTCGGTCAGCCCACTTTCCACCACCTGACCCTGCTTCATCACCAGAAGACGGTCCGCCAGCAGGCGGGCAACGCCTAAATCATGGGTGACAATCACCACGGCCAGGTTCAGTTCCACCACCAGGCCGCGCAGCAGGTCGAGCAGACGCGCCTGAACGGAGACGTCCAGCCCACCGGTGGGTTCGTCCATAAACACCAGCTTCGGGTGAGTGACGAGATTGCGGGCAATCTGCAGGCGCTGCTGCATACCGCCGGAGAAGGTGGTGGGCAGGTCATCAATGCGCGAGGTGGGGATCTCCACATCGCTCAGCCATTGCTGTGCTGTGGCGCGGATGTTGCCATAATGGCGTGCGCCGGTGGCCATCAGCCTTTCACCGATATTGCCTCCGGCCGAGACCTGCCGGCGCAGGCCGTCCATGGGATGTTGATGCACCACGCCCCATTCGGTGCGCAGCAGGCGACGACGTTCGGCCTCGCTCATGCCGTACAGCGACCGGCCCTCATATAAAATGTCGCCCTTTTGCGGCGTCAGTCGTGCAGAGATAGATTTCAGCAGGGTGGTTTTGCCCGAGCCGGACTCGCCGACAATACCCAGTACCTCGCCCGGCCACAGCTCAAACGAGACGTCGCTGAAGCCTTTGCCCGGCGCGTAAAGGTAGGTCAGGTTATTAACCGAAAGCAGCGGTTTCATTGGCTTTTCGCCTCGCTCTGTTGGCGGCAGAAGTCGGTGTCGGAGCAGACAAACATCCGTTTGCCCGTGTCATCCAGCACCACTTCGTCCAGATAGCTGTGTTTTGAGCCGCAAATGGCGCACGGCTCGTCCCACTCCTGCACCGTAAACGGGTGGTCGTCGAAATCGAGACTCTCCACGCGGGTGTAAGGCGGTACGGCGTAGATGCGTTTTTCACGCCCGGCACCAAACAGCTGCAGGGCAGGCATCATGTCCATCTTCGGGTTGTCGAATTTGGGGATGGGGGACGGGTCCATCACGTAGCGTCCATTGACCTTGACCGGATAGGCGTAGGTTGTGGCGATATGGCCGAAGCGGGCGATATCCTCATACAACTTCACCTGCATGACGCCGTACTCTTCCAGGGCGTGCATGGTGCGGGTTTCCGTTTCACGCGGCTCGATAAAGCGCAGGGGCTCCGGAATAGGCACCTGAAAAATCAAAATCTGATCTTCCGTCAGCGGTGTTTCCGGAATGCGGTGACGGGTCTGGATCAGCGTCGCATCTTCGGTTTTTTCGGTGGTATTGACGCCCGTCACCCGTTGAAAGAACTGGCGAATCGACACGGCGTTGGTGGTGTCATCAGCCCCCTGGTCGATGACCTTCAGCACGTCCGACTCGCCAATGACGCTGGCGGTCAGCTGAATGCCGCCGGTACCCCAGCCGTATGGCATGGGCATTTCGCGGCCGCCGAACGGCACCTGATAACCGGGGATAGCCACCGCTTTCAAAATGGCGCGGCGGATCATGCGTTTGGTTTGTTCATCCAGATAAGCAAAGTTGTAGCCGCTTAAGTTAGTCATGTGCGCGCTCCCGTTGCAGGCGTTTCAGCAGTTCCAGTTCGGCCTGGAAATCGACGTAGTGCGGCAGCTTGAGGTGGGAAACGAAGCCCGCGGCCTCGACGTTATCCGCATGGGCCAGCACGAACTCCTCGTCCTGCGCCGGGCCGGAGACCGCTTCGCCGTAGTCCGGTGCCTGCAGGGCACGGTCGACCAGCGCCATCGCCATTGCCTTGCGCTCACTCATGCCGAACACCAGCCCATAACCGCGGGTAAAATGTGGGGCCTCGTTCTCGGGGGCGACAAATCCATTCACCATTTCGCATTCGGTCATGAGCAGTTCACCGACGTTCACCGCAAAACCCAGCTCTTCGGGCACAATCTCGACGTTAAGGTAGCCGCTACGAATTTCCGCCGCGAACGGATGGTTGCGGCCGTAGCCACGCTGGGTGGAGTAGGCCAGCGCCAGTAAATACCCCTCGTCGCCGCGCATCAGCTGCTGCAGGCGCGACGAGCGTGAACAGGGGTAAACCGGCGGCGTGCGGGTGATGTCGTCAGGTTGCGCGCCAGTATCGTCTTCGGCCTTCGCCAGACCCTGTTTCGCCAGCAGGCTAAAAACGTGCGGGGAGGGAACCTGCTCTGCATCCGTGGTGCTCGGCTGGGGCGTTTCGCCGTTCGCCAGCAGGGTGAAATCCAGCAGACGGTGGGTGTAGTCATAGGTGGGCCCAAGCAGCTGACCACCGGGGATGTCTTTATAGACCGCCGAAATACGACGTTCCAGACGCATTTCTGCCGTATTGATCGGTTCGCTCACCGCCAGTTTCGCCAGCGTGGTGCGATAAGCACGCAGCAGGAAGATGGCTTCGACGTTGTCGCCGCTGGCCTGTTTCAGCGCCAGCGCCGCCAGTTCGCGATCAGCGACGCCGCCTTCAGTCATTACCCGGTCGACGGCCAGATTGAGCTGCTGCTCAATCTGGGTGACGCTGAGCTCGGGAAGCGCGTCATCACCCCGTCGTCTGTGCGCCTGTAAGGCATGGGCGGCGGCGATAGCCTTTTCGCCCCCTTTGACGGCAACGTACATCAGCACACCTCCACATGAGTGGTACGAGGGATGGCCAGCAGGCGTTCTCCGCAGGTGAGGATCAGGTCAATACCGAGTGGGAACGGATGCGGGCGTTCGGTCAGTTCATGAATGATGCACTCCGGCAGCTGTGGCGCGACCATGCGCTCTTCGGCAATACCCGCCCCCGTGAGGCGCAGCATGCGGCCACCGCTCAGGCTTGATACCTGCAAAATCAGCGTGGCGCTGGTCTCCGGTGCCACCGCGCTTCCTTCGCTCAGGGCATTAAGCTGCTCGTGGCTGATTTGCTCGTCGGCCACGGCAAACACCGCCTGCCGGGGTTGTTCAACCAGCGGGGCGTTGGTGTGAAAGCGCAGGTTCTGGCTGGCGATATCATTCGATAACGCGCCAGAGAGCCACACCGGGGTGTCGTTGTCGGCGAGCGTCAGCAGTACGCTGGTGGTCGCCAGATTCAGCGGCAGCCAGCCCTGAGAGAGCTGATGCAGCGAGACGATGACGCCCGGCTCGCTCATGGCTTTCAGCAGGCGACGAAAACTTTGTTGGGCATCCTGGACGGCCAGGGTAAAAGCGGGTTGAAGCGTCATGCGTTATCTCCGCGAACGAGCGTAAAGAAGTCGACCCGGCTGGTGTTTATCTGGGCCTGGCGGGCGGCAATCAGTGCGGCACGGTCGGCTTCCAGCGGGGCAATAAGGGTTTCCATCAGGGTCTGGAAATGAGGTTGTTCCTGTAACAGGGCGTCAATCACCGCGCAGCGTTCGGCGTGTGGTTTGTCGCGCCCGAGCACGTAGCTGTAGCCCAGCGTGCCGCTGTTCAGGCGGATCACTGCGCGGGTGAGGGTGGCATCGCCGGCGAAGAAGCGCTCACCGGTACCGCCCATACGCGCCTGGATCTGCACCAGACCGATTTCCGGCGCGCGGATGAGGTCATATTCCGGCGTCAGATTCAGCGCCTGCATGCGGTCCGAAAGCGCAGCGGGCTGGCTGTGCGCCAGTACGCCCATCCAGCGCTGGCGGGTGGAGGTGTCGAAATGCATTCAGTGCTCCATGGTGAATTCGATCATGTCGGCGCGGGTCAGGCTGACGGAGTATTCCGTCGCGTCGATCTCGCCGTCACGGTGGTTGAGGGTGCGAACGCAGAGCAGCGGAGCCATGTTGGGGATCTCCAGCACTTTGCTCTCTTTGGCCTGCGCGCGGCGGGCGCTGATGCGCGTCTGGGTACGTTTAAGCGCGATGCCCGTGGCATCCTGAAGAAAATCATGCAGCGAGCCGCTGGAGAAATTTTGCAGCACCGGCCACAGCGCCAGGTCGGCGAAGTAGTGGTCTATCTGGCACACCGCCACGCCGTTGACCCGACGCAGGGTACGCAGGTGGATAACATTGTCGCCCTCCTGAATGCCCAGCGCGTCCGCGACGTGGCTTGAGGCCGGGCGCAGCACCGACAGCAGTTTTTCGCTGGTCGGGTGGCTGCCCTGATCCAGCAGGTTCTGGCTAAAACGCGCCTGCGCATTGAGCGGATAGTCAAACGGGCGCATCAACACCAGCACGCCGACGCCCTGACGGCGCTGCACCCAGCCGCGCTCGACCAGCTGATCAATGGCGCGGCGCAGCGTGTGTCGGTTCACTTCATAGCGGTCGGCAAGCTGCTGCTCGGCAGGCAGGTAGTCTCCGCAGCGGTAGTGGGTGCGAAGTTCCACCTCGAGCTTTGCCGCTATCTCTTGCCAGCGGGTGGGGTAACTGGTCGGATGTCTGGATAAGTGCATACAAATCAAAGCCTCGCTTCTCAGATGAAGTGCTTACGCAAACGTTGAGACATAAAATCCAGCAGGCTGACGGTGATGATAATGAGCACCATCAGGGCGCAGGTTTGCTGGAACTGGAACCCGCGAATCGCTTCCCACAGCGTGACGCCAATACCGCCTGCGCCCACCATGCCGACGACGGTGGCGGAACGAACGTTGGATTCGAAACGGTACAGGGAGTAGGAGATCAGCAGCGGCATCACCTGGGGCAGTACGCCGAAGAGAATCTCTTCAATTTTGTTGGCGCCCGTAGCGCGGATCCCTTCGACCGGGCCCGGCTCGATAGCTTCCACCGCTTCGGAGAGCAGCTTGGAGAGCACGCCGGTGGTATGAATAAACAGCGCCATCACCCCGGCGAACGGCCCCAGGCCGACGGCCACCACGAACAGCATGGCAAAGACCATTTCGTTGATGGCGCGGCAGGCGTCCATCAGGCGACGCATCGGCTGGTAAATCCACCACGGAACGATGTTCTCGGCGCTCATCAGGCCGAACGGAACAGAAAGGATGACGGCCAGGGCGGTGCCCCAGACGGCAATTTGCAGAGTGACCGCCATTTCGCTGAGGTAATCCTGCCACTGGCTGAAATCAGGCGGGAAGAAGTCGGCGGCAAAAGTGGCCATATTGCCGGCATCTTTAAACAGCAGCAGCGGATCCATTTCTGCGCCCTGCCAGGAGATAACGAGCACCGCAAGCAAAATGGCCCAGCTAAAAAGCGAGAACCAGCTGCGTTTCGGCGGTGGGAGGGTGATGGTTTGCATGTATGCCCCTTTGGTCTGAATGCCCTCTCCCACCGGGAGAGGGCGGTAAGCGTTATTGCACCGCTTTATTCACGCTGCTCATGGCGCCGAGCGCCGCGGTCAGGCGGTCAAGGTCTTCGAGCTGAGCCTGAATCGCAGCCACTTTGCTGCTCTTCTCCTCCTCCTTCAGGCCCTTGTTGTCCTTCACGCCCTGCATCTCTTTAAACAGCGCCAGCTGGCGAATCGGGACCAGCTGCAGGTCGCTTGACGGGCGGAAAGGTGCCCAGCCCAGGCGTTCCAGAACCGTTTTTTCTTCCGGCGTTTTGCCGTAATTCATAAAGAAGTCGTACACCTTGTCTTTGGTGGTCTCAGACAGGTTTTTGCGCCAGACAATGGGGTCGCCCGGGATCAGAGGGGATTTCCAGATAACCTTCAGCGCTTTCAGCTTGTCCGGTGCCGAGGTTTTCAGCTTGTCGAGGTTTTCGGTGTTGTTCGTGGCGACATCCACCTGCTTATTGGCCACGGCCAGCGCGTTGGTTTCATGGCTGGCGTTCACGGTGCGCTTAAACTCGCTGGCAGAGGCGTTGTTTTTAGCAAAGACGTAATAGCCCGGCACAAGGAAACCAGAGGTGGAGTTGGGATCGCCGTTACCAAACGTCAGCTCTTTACGTTTGGCGAGCATGTCGTTCAGGTTGTTGATGGGGCTGTCTTTATTGACGATCAGCACGCTCCAGTAACCCGGAGAGCCATCCGCGGCAACGGTCTGGGCAAAGACCTGGCCGTTCGCGCGATCCACCGCTTCCATGGCGGAGAGGTTACCGTACCAGGCGATGTCGACTTTGTTAAAGCGCATCCCCTGGATGATGCCCGCATAGTCCGGGGCGAAGAAGGCGTTCACTTTGATCCCCAGTTTGGTTTCCATATCTTTCAGGAACGGTTCCCACTGAGGTTTCAGGTTCTGCTGTGATTCCGTCGAAATAATGCCAAAGTTCAGCGCTTTTTCCTGCTCCTGGGCGTACGCAGGGCTTAACAGAGTGCTTATGCTGAACATGCTGGTAAACGCCAGCGCGGCAACGGCTTTGTAGCTCATGTACTTTCCTCGGATCGGTTTTAATTAAGCAGCCTGCGCGTTCTCTTCGACGCGGTTAATGCTGCGGTAGAGATGGTCGAAACGGTCGTTATCAAACTGATGGCTTGGGCCATCAAAGAACACATGCCCCTGACGCAACGCGACGATGCGCTCGCAATAGCGCAGGGCGTAATCCACCTGGTGCAGTGTCATCACCACGGTGATGCCGTCGTTGAGGTTGATGTCGCGCAGGGTTTCCATCACGATGCGAGCCGATTCCGGGTCCAGCGAGGCGATGGGTTCATCGGCAAGAATGATTTGCGCTTTTTGCATCAGGGCACGGGCGATAGCCACGCGCTGCTGCTGTCCACCGGAAAGTGTGGAGACGCGCTGGTGGGCGAAATGCGCCATTCCGACGCGGGTCAGCGCCTGCAACGCTTCCTGCTTTTGAGAGGGGGAGAACCAGCGCAGACAGGTACGCCAGAACGGGGTGCTGCCGAGCGCGCCAATCAACACGTTCTCCAGTACCGTCAGGCGATTGACCAGGTTGAACTGCTGGAAGATATAGCCCGTCTGGGCGCGGCTTTTGCGGATATCCCGCGCCAGGCGTCCTGCACGCTGCACGGTGTTGCCCAGCAGCTCGACGTGGCTTTCTGAGGTCTTATCACAGGTGATAAGGCCGCTTAAATGACGCATAAGGGTGGATTTACCAGAGCCGGATGGCCCCAGGAGCGCCACCATTTCGCCCTGCTGGACGGTCAGATCAACGGCATGCAGGGCCTTGTTGTGATGAAAGGTCTTGCTCAGTTTCTCGACGCGGATAACAGTTTGCATATGCTGGGCCTCACAATAAATGTGGCCTCATGCTGGCGCATCAATATGACATTTGGGTTAAGTCTCGGTTGCGGGAGTTTGAAGAGTTGAGGGGAGTTTGATGACAGGCGGGGGCAGACTGCCCACCGCCAGAAGATCACTGCTGTTGCTTAACGACGTTAATCATCCACGGCACGCCGTATTTGTCGGTGACTTTACCGAAACCGTGCGCCCAGAAGGTCTCCTGCCAGGCCATTTCGATATGGCCTTCCGCGGCCAGATTGTCGAACCAGCGTTTGCCTTCCGCCACGTCCTGGGTGTCCAGCACCAGCGTGAACCCGGCATACTGCGCTTTGCTGCCGGGCGGCTGCCCATCACTCATCATGATATCGCTGCCCGCAATGCGAACATTCGAGTGGGCGATCGCCGAATCCGGAAACTGCATGCCAGACGGACAGCCTTCTTCGCTGCTGTCGCCTTTTGGCATTTCACCGAAGGTGATTTTATAGAGGAGCTCTGCGCCGACGGCGTGCTGATAAAAGGCGGAGGCCTCGGCACAGTTACCGGCGAAAGAGATGTAGGGACTTAACGGCATAATCTATACCTCACGTAAGAAGAGCCCGTTAAGTGTAGTTCTCGCCAGCCCGGTAAGCGAAGCGCCACCGGGCGGGTAAATCAGTTCTTTTTCACAAACTCTGATTTCAGTTTCATCGGGCCAAAGCCGTCAATTTTGCAGTCAATATTATGGTCGCCTTCTACCAGACGGATATTCTTCACTTTAGTGCCGATCTTCAGCATGGAAGAGCTGCCTTTAACCTTCAAATCTTTAATCACGGTGACGCTGTCGCCATCAGCCAGCAGATTACCGTTCGCATCTTTTACAACAAGCGTATCAGTATCGTGCGACGGCTCGGCGTCATTCCATTCGTGAGCGCATTCCGGGCAGATGAACATGCCATTATCTTCATAGGTGTATTCAGAATTGCATTTCGGGCAGTGTGGGAGTTGCATAAGGTTATCCTCAAAAAGTGCGTAACACGCTGGAAAGTGCCAGCAAAATGACGGCTGGGTGCCGAAAAAGGGGGCAAGTATAACGCAAATCCACACCGTTGTCGGTGATATTCTATTTAAAAAAAAAAGCAAAAAGCGTGTCGCCAGTGACATTTCCTGTCAGTCAGTTAAGCGATGCTGACGGCATTAACACGGTGGAAAGAAATGGCAGTAAATATATCGAATATTTTATTGCAGCAAATTGCTACGCACCTCCATTTCGGATAAGGTGAAGCGACACATTGTTATTTATCTCCTGACTTCCCCGTCATTCATATCTTATGGCGGTGACGCATTACCTCTCTTTTTAGGTGGGTAAATAATGATGATATATCCTGAAGTTTCTTAAAAATGGGCCAGGCTTTTATCTTTTGGCTGTCATGCCAGAGGGGAAGCTTTACACGCCATGCAAGGATAGCGATTTATTTCTGATTATCTTCAATCAGTTATATTTCGGTGAACATGTTTTCCACACGTGATCATATAAGCCTGAACAACATAATTAAAACCAGTGGCTTAATAAAAGTAATAAATTTGCGTTAAGGAAAGGCTTTTATCATGCACACACAGACCATTTTTGAATTAAGCCAGGAAGCAGAGCGTTTGTTACAGCTCGCCCTGCAAAATCTTGATACGTTGAAATCAATGCCGACGGCGAAGCTAGAAAGCACCGCCGCAGCCATTACGGGTGAAAAGAACAACGTCTTACCTTTGCATTTTAGTGCGCGGGGTGTCGAAGCCCAGCAGGCTATGCTGAATAATGAATTACGGAAAATAACCCGTCTGGAAATGGTGCTGGCAATTGTGGGCACCATGAAAGCGGGGAAATCGACCACCATTAATGCCATTGTCGGAACCGAAGTGTTGCCGAACCGCAACCGCCCGATGACGGCGCTTCCGACATTGATCCGTCATACGCCGGGTCAGAAAGAGCCGGTGCTCCATTTTGCTCACGTCTCTCCTATCGATGAATTAATCCTCCTGTTACAGAAAAAGCTCTGCGATTACGATCGCGGGAAGCTGGCGCAGCGTCTGGAAATTGATAAGGACATGATTACGCTGCTGGAAAGAATTGAAAAAGGTGAGGCTTTCGAGAAGCATCACCTTGGTGCGCAGCCGATATTTCATTGTCTGAAAAGCCTTAACGATCTGGTGAGGCTCTCACAGGCGTTGGGCGTCGAGTTTCCGTTCTCTGAATATGCGGCCATCGAACACATTCCGGTGATTGAAGTGGAGTTCGTGCATCTCGCGGGTCTGGATGCCCACCTTGGGCAACTGACGCTGCTTGATACCCCCGGGCCGAATGAGGCCGGGCAACCGCATCTGCAAAAAATGCTGAGCGAGCAGTTATCCCGCGCGTCGGCGGTGCTGGCGGTGATGGATTACACCCAGCTCAAATCGATTTCCGATCAAGAGGTCCGGCAGGCCATTTCAGTCGCCGGTAAATCGGTGCCGCTGTATGCGCTGGTCAATAAATTCGATCAGAAAGACCGTAACAGCGACGATGAAGAACAGGTTAAAGCGATGATCTCCGGCACCTTAATGAAAGGGAATATTTCGCCGGGACAAATTTATCCCGTTTCGTCGATGTGGGCGTATCTGGCGAACCGCGCCCGTTATGAGATGACTACCCACGGTCAGCTACCGGATCACAAGGAGCAGCGCTGGGTTCAGGATTTTGCCGAAGCCGCGCTGGGACGCCGCTGGCGTACGGAGGATTTGGACGACATCGACCATATTCGTCATGCGGCCGATTTGCTGTGGGAAGATTCGTTATTTGAACAGCCGATCCGCAAGCTTATTTATGCCGCCTATGCCAATGCATCGCTCTTCGCCCTGCGTTCGGCGTCGCATAAGCTGCTTAACTACGCCCAAAATGCCCGGGAGTACCTGGACTTCCGCTACCAGGGGCTGACGGTCGCTTTTGAGGCGCTGGAATTGAATATCGCGCGCCTGGAAGAGGACATGGCCCTGCTGCATACGCGTCAGCGCGTGGTGAGCGACGAAGTGAAGCATGAAGTGGAGCAGGCGCTTAACGCAACCGCTGACTTTATGATGTCGCAGAATACTTCACTCCAGCAGGCGATTAGCCATGTGTTTAGCGCCCGCTCTGTTCTCGACCTGGCGGGCATCGAACCGCGGGATCTTCGCCGTGACGAGCCGCAGGCGCTGAAACAGCTGGTACTGGATGATGAAGGGCAGGCGCAAATTGCGCTGAGTAAAATCCGCTCCTCCTGCGAGCTGATCATGCTGGATGCGCAGACGAAGATCGGCCGGGAGCTGGCGTTACGCTTCGATCAACTGGAGTCGACGCTGGCGCGCTCGCTGAATGAAGCCATGCGGCCAATCGAAACGCGTATTAAAGAACAACTCAGCCATGCGGGTTTTCGCGCGCGGATAAGCTTCCCGGCGTTTCAGGCGCATCAACTTAACTTCAACACCCGGGCGCTGTTTAACGATGCGATTGCGCAGGATCACCGCCCGGCAGGCCAGCCAGCGGGCGCGGCGAGCATGCGTGAAACCGTCTCTCGCTGGCTGAATAACCCGGGCTGGGGCTGGGAAGATTATGTTGTCGCACGAACACGCTATGTCATTGATATTGAACAGCTGCATGAAAAATTCAAGCAGCATATCGATCAGTTCTGTGAACAAATCCGTAAAGCTTTGACCGCCCAGGTCGATGTCTCTGTTACGGCGGGGATGGCAACGTTCTTTGCGGAATTTTCGTTATGCCTGACCGGGTTACAGGAAAGTTTGCGTGATAGCCTCGCAGTACGTCAGCAAAATGAGCATTCGACCCGAGCGCTCAGCCAGCTGTTAAAGCAAAGTATCACGACTGCGACGTGGATACAGGAAGATACCCGACTGTTACGCGATGATATTCAAACCCTATTCGCGGCAGAACAACCATGACAACACAACTACTGGACGGCCCCGGGCGAACGCTGGAGTGTATTCATCCAAAATTTATGGTCGATCTGGTTCAGGGGGTGGACGCGGCGCGTCATCCCCACCCGGGACCACAACAGCTGCAGTTTCGTGAGCGTTTGACCCAGGAGATCATGACGCATACCCGGCTACGGCCCTGGGCGATGGCGGGTATGCTTAATGAAAATGCGGCGCTGCGCCTGGGGCTGGCGGAAAAGCTGGCCGGTATGCTTGACCCCGGGCACCTTGCGCTGACGCTGATGGCAGACAAATTGATTGCGCTGCGTCAGCAGACTAACCCGCGGGCCCAGCAATCGCCCGGCCTGATTCAGCAGTACGCTGAGCTTTCCGCTCATTTTACGCAACGAGCCGCCTATAAAGAGAAGGCGCTCTCCCAGCGAGGGCTGACGGTGCAGGCGGGTGAGCACAGCGAACAAATTTTTACCCGCTGGCGAGCCGGTCACTACGATGGCTGGTCGCTGGCCGGGCGTTGCTACGTCGTCCTGGAAGAGCTGCGCTGGGGTGCATTTGGTGATGCCTGTCGCCTGGCGAATGAAGATGTGGCGGCGATGCTCAAGGATAACTTACGCAGTATGGCGGCAAACTATCTTGCGCAGGGCATCAACGCTTCTCCTTCCACCCGCCATTTCTACCATCAGTGGCTGACAACGCCCGCGTCGCCGGGACTGATAGATCATAAAGACATGCTCGGCTGGCTGGGCGACTGGTGTCAGGCGGATAACCATCCGGTGAGCTGGTCGGTGACGCAAAGCTGGCACACTGTCGCGCTGGGTATGCCGAGGCTGTGCTCGGCAAAACGGCTTGTGGATGGGATGGTGGAAGAGATTTTTGGTGGCTGAAATCCCCCTCTCACCGGGAGGGGGAGCACCGGTTAGTGGTGTGTTTCAACAGGCTTAGGCTCTGTCTGAACCTCAGCAACATGTCCGACACGTTTTGCGTACAGTGCGGTGATGATGGGAACCAGAATCGCGGTCACAATCACGCTGGCTGCAACCAGTGCCGTCGCGGACGCGGCCACCGGTTCAAAAGCCGGGTTAATCTGCGCAATGATCACCGGGTTGGCCACGGCTGCACCTGCGGCTGAAGAGGCGGCGATCCCCGCCGTTCCGTTTCCTCCCCCAATGACCCGGTCGGCAATAATCAGCGGAATACCGGTGATGATGATCACCGCCACGCCCAGCACGATACCCAGCAGACCCGTATCGAGGATGACATTCAGGTTGATGGTGTTACCCAGCGCAAAACCGAAGAACGGGATCAGCACCGGCGTGGCTTTGCTGAAGAAATCACGCAGATCGTGATCCAGGTTACCCAGAGCAAAACCGATCAGGAAGGGCAGGATCGCGCCGATAAAGTGGTGGGGTTCAAAGGACGCCAGGCCAGCAGAGCCCAGAATCAGCATGGTCATCAGCGGACCGGACTCCAGAGACATCAGGACAAATGCACCTGACTCTTCTTTGGTGCCGTACTGGTTCATCAGGCTGGCATACAAACCGCCGTTGGTCATATCCATCGCAGAGACAATTGCCAGAACCGATAATCCGGCGAAGAATCCGGTCTGAATTCCATTCTCCGGAATGAACATCGCACAGATCATTGCCACTATCCAGGCCACGGCAATTTTCGTAATCACCAGCGTGCCGGATTTCCGTAATACGGTGCCTGTTGCCCGTAAATTAATTGAAGCGCCGATACAAAAGAACCAGACGGCCAGAATGGGAACGGTGCCCGTAATCATCCCTTTTGTGAACCCGCCAAAATAAGCGCCGGTTTCAGGAGCCAGGGTATTCAGGATAGCGCCCAGTACAAGTGGAACCAGCATCATACCGCCCGGTATGCGTTCAATCGTGGCTTTAATCTTCATAGATAACCCTCAAATCGTATCCCGCATGGCGGGCGGCAAAAACTAAAAAATAAATCAATAAATTCAATGAATTGAATGTCTCTGGGTTCGATGGCGTCATTACCCATGCAATAAAACTAAAAAAGCGATCCTGGTAAACGCGGTGCCACAGCACCGGGAACGTGCTATTCGGAATTATCATGCGATCATTGGAATGATGATTCAATGAAAATAAAACACTGTTTTAGTTATCTGCATCACATATTGACGTAAACGTTTTAAATGCGCGTCGGAGGGTTAGAATTTATGTAAATCTGATGTGAAGTAATAGGGTTTCATTTTCCGTTGTCCGGGAAATAATGACGTGTGTGAGGATGTGTTTTTATGGCGATTGAGAACGTGCAGATTTGCGCTAATTGACAAAAACAGCAGCCAGCTGACGTAACATAAATATATGTGTGAAGTTGATCACAAATATAAACGCTGGTAGGGTAAAAAGGTCATTAACTGCCCAGGCAGGCGTCAACAGGTTCGGTTGTATCGACGTAAAACGTCAATGTAAGTAAACCTGCTACGCTTGAATAAGGCGATTCGCATGGAGCGGATCCCATGGTTCACAGATCGCATACGGGACTGTGAAACGGACAGGGCCGAGTCTACGAGGATAGCTATGCTCAGAAGGAAAAAAATCAAACCCATCACGCTTCGCGACGTCACCATTATTGATGACGCCAAACTGCGCAAAGCGATCACCGCCGCCTCGCTGGGTAATGCGATGGAATGGTTCGATTTTGGTGTTTACGGCTTTGTGGCCTATGCGTTAGGTAAAGTGTTCTTCCCCGGCGCCGACCCCAGTCTGCAGATGATTGCCGCGCTGGGTACGTTCTCCGTCCCCTTCCTGATTCGCCCGCTGGGTGGTCTGTTCTTCGGTATGCTTGGCGATAAATATGGTCGCCAGAAGATCCTTGCTATCACCATTGTCATTATGTCGATCAGTACGTTCTGTATCGGCCTGATACCGTCCTATGCCAGCATCGGTATTTGGGCTCCGATTCTGCTGCTGCTTTGTAAGATGGCCCAGGGCTTCTCCGTAGGCGGTGAGTATACGGGTGCCTCTATCTTTGTCGCAGAGTATTCCCCGGACCGTAAGCGCGGCTTTATGGGAAGCTGGCTGGACTTCGGCTCGATTGCCGGGTTTGTCCTGGGTGCGGGCGTGGTGGTGCTGATTTCTACCGTCGTCGGTGAAGAGAACTTCCTCTCCTGGGGCTGGCGTATTCCATTCTTCCTGGCGCTGCCGTTAGGGATTATCGGTCTTTACCTGCGTCATGCTCTAGAAGAAACGCCGGCGTTCCAGCAGCACGTTGAGAAGCTGGAGCAGGGCGACCGCGAAGGACTGCAGGATGGCCCGAAAGTCTCCTTTAAAGAGATTGCGACGAAGCACTGGCGCAGCCTGCTGACCTGTATTGGTCTGGTCATCTCCACGAACGTGACCTACTACATGCTGTTGACCTACATGCCGAGCTATCTGTCGCATAACCTGCACTATTCAGAAGACCACGGTGTGCTGATTATTATCGCCATCATGGTGGGTATGCTCTTTGTGCAGCCGATTATGGGGCTGTTGAGCGACCGCTTTGGCCGTCGACCGTTCATTATTCTGGGGAGTGTCGCGCTGTTTGCCCTGGCAATCCCGGCCTTTATTCTGATTAACAGTAATGTGCTGGGGCTGATTTTTGCCGGTCTGCTGATGCTGGCGGTGATCCTTAACTGCTTTATCGGGGTGATGGCCTCGACGCTGCCTGCGATGTTCCCGACACACATTCGGTACAGTGCGCTGGCGGCTGCCTTTAACATCTCGGTGCTGATTGCCGGTCTGACCCCGACGCTTGCCGCTTCGCTGGTGGAAAGTACGCAGAACCTGATGATGCCGGCTTATTACCTGATGGTTATCGCGGTGATTGGTTTGATTACGGGTATTACCATGAAGGAGACGGCGAATCGTCCTCTTAAAGGGGCCACGCCTGCGGCGTCTGATATCCAGGAAGCGAAAGAGATCCTGCGCGAACACTACGATAATGTAGAGCAGAAGATTGAAGACATTGATGCAGAGATTGAAGAGCTGCAGCAAAAACGCTCCCGCCTGGTGGACCAGCATCCACGAATCAACGAGTAATAAAAAAACCCGCCGTTGGCGGGTTTTCTTTTATTAACAGCCTGCGGCGATGTAATCGCCATTGGCGCTGATGGGGAGTACCGTCAGGAACAGCACGGTCGCGAACAGGATCAGGACTATCCCTCCGGCTATTTTAAAGACCGGAACCAGCCAGCTGAGTGAAGCCCCGCCGCCAAACCAGGCCACCGTCCGCTCTCGGGCATAACGTACCGCCAGTGACAGGCCCATAATCGACAACGCCGTTCCCAGCGACATGGTCATGACCGCGGCCATCCCCCAGGTAACAATACCCAGCGCATTTGAAAACATCAGGATCATGATCGCCCCGCTGCACGGACGCGCACCAATCGCCAGTATGACGCCCAACCGGGTTTTCCAGTCGCCTTGCGCCAGATCTGCACCTACACCGTGATGACCACAACCACAGTGTTCATTATGTTGATGAAGGGGCGTGATAGCTGAGATAGCCATCCGGCGAGGTCGCAGGCTTTTCAGCGCCTGGTAAATGACAAATATACCAAATGCACCGATGAGCACCGCGCTTATCTTCTCGACGTACCAGCGGCTGGTACTGATATCCCCCGATGCTAGGTTAAACCCTACCGCCAGAATAAAGACAAAGAGAATGGCACTGACGCCCTGCATCAGGCTGCCAAGAAAAGGAACGACCCGGGCGGCCCGTTCGCTTTCTTTATTTGTCGTGAGGTAGGTCGTCACAATGAATTTCCCATGCCCCGGCCCGATGGCATGCAACACGCCATAGAAGAAGGCGCCGGTTAATAGCCATAACCCGCCGCTGTACTGGTGGTTGTTAAGCTGGAGCAGGTACATCACCAGATAACGGTGCAGGGTAATTTGCGTGGCAAGGCACCACTGAAGAAAGGTGTTCCAGTGCGTATGCAGGGTAAACCCGGCTAAGAGGATCGCCAGCAACATGATGCCTGCTGTAGGAAGGCGCCAGTCACGAGTCAGTTGTTGTGTGGTCATGGGGTGGCCTGGTGGGGGAATATTTGTCGCTAGTATAGTTGATCTTGCCTGTTAATCCGTAGGATCGCACAGAGATCCCGCCTCAATTGTGGATAAGTCTGTGTGTAAAAGGGTATAAAGCGGGGTTTTGCTGGGGAATACAGCAGTCAGTCATCTTTTTGCAACTTTTAGGTTGCGGCCTGCAGAGAACTCCCTATAATGCGCCTCCATCGACACGGCGGATGTGAATCACTTCACAGTTAACCCGGTCGGTTGAAGAGAAAAAATCCTGAACTTCAGGGTTGACTCTGAAAGAGGAAAGCGTAATATACGCCACCTCGCGACGGTGAGCTGTAAGCCGCGTCGCAACTGCTCTTTAACAATTTATCAGACAATCTGTGTGGGCACTCAAAGTGACATGGA